>JAEAMF010000284.1_pt1 | contig 74703 bp, 66 predicted proteins | sample 8958721 | NCBI WGS metagenome assembly JAEAMF01 (sample SAMN16933255, study PRJNA681124) | bioreactor sludge metagenome | isolation source: anaerobic bioreactor treating anionic surfactant - SDBS | place: India: Bengaluru | collected 2019-02-28
AAGTGAATCCACTGGTGTTTGAGACCAGCGCGTCTACCAATTCCGCCATCTGGGCGATTGCGGGGACAAAAGTAAGTTATTTTTTTTAATCACCCAACTTTTAAAGGCTTTTGTATCTATTTTTTTTTGAATTTAATGCCAGCTGTTTTATTATCAGACATTAGAGAACGAAAATAGTTTTCAATATTTTCACTGACAGGGCTGCAATCAGCTCCGCTCAGGCTTGTGAATACAGCTTCATTGAAACACCGGCATCACTTATCAGGGTGTCGGCAGGTGCTTTACGAATGATATTCATTACGTAGATATCGCCTGCTGCACCCGAAATGTTTACAACCTGAATAATGTACACAAACCAAAACCAGGCAACAGGCAGTAAGAGATTCGCCAGGAGCAGCACAAACCCCAGCAAAACAACAGGCGCCAGCGCAATGAGTATATAGCTGCGTTTATCGAAGAAAGCAGTACTGCCCGCATAAGCATACATAAGGCCTTTAAACCCGAAGTAAGGTTTCACATTGCTCAGTTTTTTCATAAACACACCGTGAACGGCTTCGTGCATCAAAATATACAGAAAAAGTGCAGCAAGAAACAACAACGGAACAAGTATATTATAGAGCAATTCGCTATGAAACACAGGGAAAGGCACTAACAGAGCGGCAGGCAACACCATGACGACTCCCAACAGGAGCGCTGCCAAATTCACTGTAAGCATCTCCTTTCTGTTGTTGAGCAAATCCACAGTCTTTATTTCCCTGTATCCTTCGGGCAGTTGCGTCACATTCATGCAAGCAAGCAATAAGTGTTTTCTATGTGAAATTTTTAGTATTTACCTTTCTTTTTTGCCACAAAATCGCTGCGTTTTCCTGCAAAGATTTCGTAGTGATTGAACCAACAATCAAGCGTACCATTGAGTAATTTGATACGCTCAGTGGGCTTCATTCCTATTTTATCAAGACATTCTTCGTGCGAACTAATGACCCAGCAGCTATTGCCTGTAAATTTATATTTCATTGTAGTACCGAGTGATGCATACAATCCATACAAATCATCCGATGTAATACGTTCACCATAAGGAGGATTAGTCACCATCAAACAGTTTTCGACCGGAGCTTCGAATTCAGCGATTGGTTTACGTTGCAGTTCGATGTATTTGCCCAAGCCTGCACTTTTTACATTTTGCTCTGATATCTGAATGGCTCTCGCCGAAATATCAGATCCGTATATTTTGAAATCGAACGGTCGCTCCATTGAATCGTCATTGTAGACCTCGTCGAAAAGATCTTTATCAAAGTCGCTCCATTTTTCGAAAGCAAATGATGACCGATAAACACCGGGGGCGATATTAAGTGCAATTAATCCGGCTTCAATCAGTAAAGTGCCCGATCCACACATGGGGTCTACAAAATTAGTTTGCCCGTTCCATCCAGCCATCAACAACATTCCGGCAGCCAGCGCTTCGTTCAAAGGCGCTTCGTTTTGCGAAATCCGATAACCACGTTTGTGCAGGGAATCGCCCGAACTATCGAGCGACAAAGTACATTGTTTTTGCGAAATATGTATATTGAACATCAAACCGGGATTGTCGAGCCGAACAGAAGGACGATTGTCCGTACGTTCCCTGAACCAGTCCACTATCGCATCTTTTACGCGGTACGAAACAAATTTGGAATGAAGAAATTCATCAGAAAAAACAGTAGCATCGATAGCAAAAGTACTGTCCACAGTCATATAATCGGTCCAGTTTACTTTTTTTACCTCCTCATAAATCTCGTCGGCAGTAGATGCCTTAAAAGTAAGAATGGGTTTCAACACGCGCGAGGCTGTACGCAGCTGCATATTGGCCTTATACATCAAGGCTTTATCGCCTGTGAAACTTACAGCCCGTTTGTGGATTTCTATATTGTTTGCGCCCAGACCTACGAGTTCGGTGGCTAATACCTCTTCAAGACCCCGAAAGGTTTTAGCTATCATTTCAAATTCCATATTGTAAATTATATATATTTAGTTTTCTGTTTTTCTAAAACAAATTATTTTCGTTGTACCAATTTAGCTCCGGGTGCCACATCACTGTCCACCCAAATGTTTCCTCCAATCACCGCACCATCGCCCACTTTAATAGTACCGAGTATTGTTGAATTGGAATAAATGATCACATTGTTGCCAATAATAGGATGACGCTGAATTCCCTTGATCGGGTTTCCGTTTTCGTCGAGCGGGAAACTTTTTGCACCAAGTGTCACGCCCTGGTACATTTTCACGTTGTTACCAATAATCGCTGTTTCGCCAATAACGACTCCGGTGCCGTGATCAATTGTAAAGTATTCGCCTATCGTTGCTCCGGGATGAATGTCTATTCCTGTTTCGGTATGAGCCATTTCGGTGATGATACGTGGAATGATAGGCACATTAAGCTTAAGCAATGCATTGGCAATACGATAGTTGCTTATAGCGCGAATGCTGGGATAACAGAAAATGACTTCGCCAAAACTTTTAGCCGCCGGATCACCGTTGAATGCAGCAATCACATCGGTATGTAGTTTGACACGAATGGCAGGCAGCTGACTTATAAACTGCATTGCTTTTTCGCTGGCATCGCACTCCATTAAGCGACAAGTATTCTCGTCGACAGCAGAAGAGTCGAAGCAAATACCGGCTTTGATTTGATTGGACAGCAAAAGCTGAAGCTTTTCAACATTTACACCAATATGATAAATCATTGATTTGCTGTTGACAGTAGCATTGCCGAAATAGCCGGGAAAAAGAATTGAACGTATCAACTGTACGATTTCGCCCAACACATCCACCGAAGGCATAGGGTGGTTCTGGTTTTGCTGATGGCAAATTGCTTTAAAACTATCTGTATCCGACAGTTTCTTAATTGTATCTAAAAGTTTCTTTTCCATTTACTATCTGGTTTCAATGTATTTTTTGACAGCGTTTATAGCGTTTTCTATTCTTAGCTCGCCCCTGCCCGTGATTATGGCGTAAGGCTTTCCTGTTTTTTCAATTTCTGCTTTATACAAATCGAAAAAAAACTGACGATCGTTGCCGTGTTCGCGCACCGGATCGGGTATCCATTCCAGATCGTGATAACACAACAGATAAAAATCGAAATAATTTTTATTGAGCTGCTCAGTCAACAATCCGGGGACTTTAGCAAAGCAATACTCAAACCATACTTTGGTGATGATCAGATCGGTATCAAAAAAAATAAATCCGGGTGAATCGTCGTTTTTGAAGCTCTTCTGTTCCAGTATTTGTTGTTCGGCAATCACACAAACATCTTCGTAGGTATAAGTCCTGCCCAGTTTTTCAATATATTCACGCGCAAACTCTGGTATCCACTGTCCGGCAAAATACTGAGCCAACTGCCTGGCTATTTCTGTTTTTCCTGTCGATTCGGGGCCTGATATGGCAATTTTAAACATGAATAAGTTCGATCTGTGGTACTTTAGCTGCTACCAGTTTGCCGCAGCAATAATGGTTGAATACCGTATATTTATTGATTGTTTATTGTTTTCTTTCACGTATGAACAAAAAAAATTATCTTTGAAAAAAAAACAATGCGCAAATTTACGACAATTATTCTGCTTTTCTGCTTTATTTCTGTTATATCTGACACAATTACGGCACAAAACACCGATTATAAAATTCTCAAATCACTGAACGAGTCCTCTGACGGATTGAGAAATTACTCAGCATTTATATCCAGTTCAACAAAAATAAGCTCTGTGGCGATACCTGTTGTAATGGGTTCAGTTGCTTTGTTTCAGAAGAATGATGCATTGCTTCAGGATGCAATCTATATAGGTGTTTCTATGGGAGTAAATACAGTGCTTACTTACGGATTGAAATACAGTGTTAATCGCGAACGTCCTTACATTACTCATCCTGATCTGAATGTAGACCCTGCCTTTTACGAATCATCAGCCTCCTTTCCCTCGGGTCACACATCCCTGGCCTTTTCAGTTGCGACTTCGCTGAGCCTTACCCATCCTAAATGGTACGTAATAGCTCCGGCCTATCTGTGGGCAGGCTCAGTGGGTTATTCCCGGCTGAACCTGGGTGTCCACTACCCTACCGACGTGCTTGCAGGCGCTGTGTTAGGAGCCGGAAGCGCCTACCTAACCTACAAAGCAAATGAATGGTATCAAAAAAAACGGGCCAAAAAGAAACTTGCAAATACAAATGCCTTTCTTATCGACAATCAGGAATAAGAATATCAGTTCAATCACTTATCCCTGCTTTTTCTGTTGTTTAGAAACAAAGTCTTTTCAATCCTCGTCCTCAACAGGTTTTACGAGCATAATTTTCAGCCACACCAAACCAATTATGGCTGCGACCACCGACCCTATCAATATCGAAATCTTAGCGTTATTGGCCATATCCATATCGGTATAGGCCAGCAATGTTATAAAAATCGACATTGTAAACCCGATGCCTCCCAAAAAGCCAACACCGATAATATTTCCCCACTTCAGCTCGGTTGGCAATTTTGATAATTTAAATTTCACAGCAAGGTACGAGAAGAGCGAAATACCCAGGGGTTTACCAATGACGAGTCCGGCAATAATACCAAGACTTCCCATTTCGAGCAATCCATCCTGCCAGCCACTTTTGATAACGATACCGGTGTTGGCCACTGCAAAAAGCGGCAATATGAAAAAAGCAACGGGCTTATGCAGAAAATGCTGAATTTTATACGAAGGCGATTTATCGATAGACTTACCAAAAGGAATAGCAAAAGCAAGCAACACGCCGGTAATGGTGGCATGAACTCCCGAATTCAACATAAAATACCACATCAGTATTCCTCCAATAATATATGGAATCAAACTGTAAACTTTAAGTCGATTCAGCAGAATGAGTACAGCATAAATTCCTAACGCAATCAGCAGGTTCGAAAGCGAAATGGAGGCTGAATAAAAAATAGCAATCACCACTATGGCGCCCAGGTCGTCGATCACAGCCAGGGCAGTAAGGAAAACTTTCAGCGATGCCGGCACTTTATTTCCAAGTAAAGATAGAATCCCGATGGCAAATGCAATATCAGTAGCCATAGGTATTCCGGTCCCAGCCTGAGTAGGTAAGCCATAATTCAGCAGCATAAAAATCCCTGCCGGCACCAGCATTCCTCCCAAAGCAGCAACAATGGGCAAAGATGCGTTGCGTATATCGGACAATTCACCCTCATAAATTTCCCGTTCGAGCTCCAACCCTATCAGCAGAAAGAATATTGCCATCAGTCCATCATTGATCCATTGGGTAATTGTATGCCCACCCCAATCGGTAGCCCAAAACTCGGTATAAGCTCCCTGCCACTGAGAGTTGGCAAGGATCAGCGAAAGAGCTGTGGCAATAATAAGGATAAGACCACCGGCCTTTTCGCTGTCGAAAAATTCTCTGAATAGTTTTGTTAACTTCATGATTCAATAAGTGTATATAATATTTTTAGGAATAGATTGAATGTAAATATACAGGAAAAACACGGTGGAATATAAATTGTTTTATCAGCTAAAAAAAACAGAAACCTTTCGAAATCGGGTTTCTGTTTTTATTTTGAAATGACCTTTTCCGACATTTTCTGTCAGATCATCTTCTACTTTCTTATTTTCTTGAATTTAATTCCTCCTGAGTTTTCACTCTTAGTCCGGGATGTTCTTTAGCAATTTGGCGTAATATTTCTTCGGAATAACCGGCACGAATAATTCCGGGTGGAATATGTAACTCGTTCTGGAGGAATTTTCCATCTTTCTCCTTTTTTATATTTCCATCCATGTATTTCACCAACAGATATTCTCCCAGTTTTTTCCAGGCGGCAGTTGAGTTTTCGGCCTGAGTAAGACTGAATTTAGTCAAAAATGCACGCGCTTCGGCTTCGGGCATATTTACAGCAGCTTTATCAATAGAAGGAACCAATACGTTAAAATCAGTTTCCCAATGCGCCTGCACCTGCTTGATATCAGGCATCATAAAAGAGTATTTTCCGTAAGCATAATTGGCAACTCCATTGAAAATCCAGAAAGCAGAAGTAGAAGAATACTCAAGCAAATTACCGTTATTTTGATTGTAACATTCAGGAATTGAATTTATTCCACAATACATCGGCACATACAGACAGCTTGCTGCGTCGTCGACGCCGAACCACAAAACACCACCAATATAATCGGGCAGCCAATTACGCATTTGAGCAACAAAAGTAAAACCTGTTTGTTGTGTAGCCACGGGACGTTCGTGCATGTATTCAACGCCATCCACTTTGAACGACAATGGGCTGTGGCGCAATTTACTACCAAAAGGAGCAGCAGCAACACCCTTAGTCATATCAAATTCAGTACCTTCGTACTGGTTGCGCATATACTCCTTAACGTTTTGAGCACTGATTTTGAAAGCCGGCTTGATCCACAAGGGCATGCGTTCAGCAGTTTCACCTTTGACATAAGTGATGTATTTTTCCATTTCAGGATTTACCTGACGGAAGAAACTCCATACACGTGCTTCGCAAATACGAAGTGCACTATAATCCAGAGGCGCATAAGTATCTGAGAAGCTGAATTCTGAATTTTTTCCTTTGAAATAACCTTTTTCGCGGGCAAAAGCAATTACATCTTCTGAATACAGACAATTATTTTTATCGTCGAAAGGGAAAGTAGTGATGCGTGCCTGATTGGCATGACCTGAGACGCAGTCGTCAGGAATGCGCTGAGCCACCCACACAGCACCTTTATTCTTCGGGCCTTTCCCTATCATCTCAAGTATCCACACTTCATTCGGATCAGCAATTGAGAAAGATTCACCTGAGCTATAGTAGCCATATTCGGCCACCAAATCAGTCATTACCCCGATGGCTTCGCGCGCATTTCTGGCACGCTGCAAAGTGATGTACATCAAGCTTCCATAATCGATAATACCCGTTGTATCAACCAACTCCTCGCGACCACCAAAAGTAGTTTCGGCAATGCTCAACTGATGTTCATTCATATTACCGATTACAGAATAGGTTTGTGCTACCTGTTTAATCTTTCCAAGATATTTTCCTGTATCCCATTCGGTTACATCGAGCATAGCACCCTCGGGATAAGTCGCAGCAGGATAATGATACAATGCTCCGTACAAAAAGTATGAATCAGCAGAATAGCTGATAAGCGTCGAGCCATCGACTGTTGCGTTTTTCCCTGCTAAAAAATTTGTGCATGAGAACGCCACCGTCCAACTCAACAAAAACAAAGAAACGAATAGAAATCTTTTTATCATTGTATGTATATATTTATTTTTTAAAGCTTACAAAGATAATCGAAAAAAATCACAAATCAAAACATATGATTTTGATTTATAAACACATGCAAACAGAATACTATAAAAGTATAAATCACAGAAAAGATATTCAGACATTTGCAAACGACAAAATATTAAACTCAAATCCGGAAGCCCCAAAACCTTGTTTGTGGTTTCGATTGACTTTCAGGCAATTTGGCTTACGCAATAGAAACCAGAGAATTTCCCCCACATCCAGCTGTTCATGGCTGATGTAAAAGCCGAATTTCCGATTAATTAACTTCATGATTCAAAATACTATTCGAAGATTGAACCTTTTCTATCTCAATTTTATTTACTTTTGTAGTCGATTTATTATTAAAACCAAAACAGCATGACATTTCTGACTTTATCTTTACTTTTGAGCAGTTCATATATTTCAACTCCAAAATTGCCGGAGCAAACCACTGACTCGGTAAAATTGAACGAACTAACTGTTTTCAGCTTTGCCACCAACCATTTGTCATTACCTTATGTTTCCACCGACAAAAAGACAATTGAAATGAATGATTTTGTAACGCCGGCGGATGCTTTACACAATCAAACTGGCCTGTGGGTTTCGCGCGACGGCACATGGGCGACATCGCTGAATGTAAGAGGAATGTCGGAACAACGGCTTCTCTTTCTGTCCGATGAAGACCGCATTCAGTCGGCCACCGACATTGCCGGAGTTCTATCGACAGTTGACATGAACAGTCTCGAGAAAATTGAAGTTGTGAAAGGAGCCAGTTCAGTGCTTTATGGAACAGGCGCCATGGGTGGAATAGTTAACTTCATTTCTGAACGTCCCGGTTACTCGAACCAGTTCAAAACATCGGGCAAAGTAAGTTCAGGATATCACACTGTAAACAAGCTCCAAACAAATGCGGCTACCGTTAATTTCATGGATAAAATATGGTACATCAGTGTAAATGGAAGTTATCGGACCGCCGAAAACACAAATACTCCTGAAGGAAAACTCCTGAACAGCCAGTTCAACGATGCCTCGTGGGGATTGAAAGGAGGGATGAAATATGGCGACAAGCAGGAATTGCTTGTGAGCTACAACCACTTCCAGGCATGGAATGTTGGAATTCCGGGAAGCAACTCATTTCCGGCAACAGCTACAGCAAGATATTCGGCCATTAAAAGAAATCAGCTGAGCGCTGAATATATTTTCACAGATATTTCCACGTTGATCAAAGAATTGCGCATTAAAGCTTATACACAAAACATTAGCCGCGATGTAGAACTAAAACCAAATGCTGCGAACCTTACGCTGCCAGCAAGCTTAAACACAACATCGGGAATTAAGGCCACTTCGAATCTTTATTTCAACAACTACAACACCGTTACGCTCGGTGTCGAAGGTTGGTTGCGCGATTCGGAAACCGGCCGCATGAAAATTAACATGGGTGCAGATACTACTGTGATAGGCGAAATACCAACTCCGGCAGCTAAAATGATGGATGTCGGCGTTTTTGCACTTTATAAAAAAGTAATCGATCCCCGCTACTTACAGTTGAATGCAGGTTTCAGGGTCGACTACGTGCGCACCGAGAACGACACAGCTTTCAATCGTATTTTTAACTACAAAATAATTAACGGCGTAAAAGTAGATGTCCCATTCTCAAAAAATATTCTGTTTTATCCGGGTGTAAATCACAATATTTCGTATTCAGCCCACGTAGACATGGAATACAGTCCGGCAAAAAATCAGAAGCTTATTTTGTCGCTCGCTAATGCCTACAGAGTAGCCTCTATCGAAGAACGATTTAAATACATCGATCTTGGCAATGGCATTCACAAGGGAAATCCGAATTTGAAATCGGAACAAGGTTGGTTTTCGAACCTACGTTACACTTTCGCAAAAAAAAGAATGCTTATAAAGGCAGATCTTTTTGCCAACTATCTGTTCGACTTGATTGCCGAAGAAAGAACCACCGCAACATCGATTGTTTACGAATATAAAAACATCGATCAGGCATTGTTTGCCGGAGCCGAAATAGAATTTAATGCTGTCGTAACAAACCGATTAAGATTCAGTACCAATGCAAGCTATGTATACACGCGAGATGTAAAAGCCAACACTTCGCTCCCAATGATTCCACCTGCTCATGGGATGACAAGCCTAAGCTACATGGCTGGCAACGTGCTCGAGACCTCACTTCAAATGGAATGGGCCGCCACACAGCATGAACTTGCAGCTAACGAAACAGCAACACAAGGCTATGTGATCTTTAATTACAGAATTAATTCAATGCCTGTTTATGTAAAAAATATTTATCTACAGGCATTTGCAGGCGTCGATAACATTCTCGACAAAGCCTACAAAAACCACCTTTTTAATAATCGCGGACTTAACTTTTACGAACCCGGACGCAATGTATTTGTAAAGCTTAAATTAGGCTGGTAAAATTCATCGCCCTTAAAAAATGCCACTGCATATGCTTACAACCGATCAACTTCAGCTACTTAGCAAAAACACCCTGATGGAACATTTGGGTATCGAATACATCGAACTGAGCGAAGGACGCATTGTAGCTAAAATGCCTGTCGATGAACGCACTTTTCAGCCCATGAAACGCTTACATGGCGGTGCCGCAATGGCTTTGGCCGAATCAGTTGGCAGCGCCGGATCGGTAGCGCTGATTGACCCAACCCAATATGCCGTTTTAGGCGTTGAAATCAGCGGAAGCCATGTGGCAACCACCCGTGAGTCTGAGGTTTTCGGCATTGGAACTATAGTACATCGCGGAAAAACTCAACATGTTTGGGAAATACGCATTGAAGATAAAACAGGGAAACTCATTTCGCTTTGCAGACTTACAAACCGAATTGTTCCTATTCATTCAGGAAAATAAAAAATGACTTTCGATAAAGAATCATACGCTGCACTTTGTAAATTACAAACGGTTTGTCTGCGACAAAACATTCCGTTTGCCTCCTATCGTTTACCACTCAACCGTGAGATTATCACCGTTGTTCAGCATCATTCAATGCCCGAACGACTGAAATCGTTGAATGATTTGCACGAAAAAACAGGTTTTGTGGTTTCACCGTTTACCGAATCGCCTGCACATGAAACTTTCTTTCTGCAACCTGACTGTGTGTTTTTTTCGAATAATATTGCTGAGATTTATATAGATAAACTGGCTGCAAACGACCGCTTTATTGAGATTGAGAAAAATAAAAACACAACAAAAACCACTACTTCTGAAGAATTTATTGGCAATGTAAATATAGCCGTTTCGGCTATGAAAGCCGCGGAATTTCAGAAAGTAGTATTATCAAAATTACGTGTTGAGCAATTACCTGATGACTTTCAGCCTGAACAATTTTTTCTGACACTTTGCCGGAAATATCCACACGCTTTTGTGTACATCATGCAGCTTCCGGAAGTAGGATGCTGGATAGGCGCAACACCTGAGCCACTGCTTACGATAGAAAATGGAACAGTAAAAACCGTTTCGCTGGCCGGGACACAAGTGGGCACCGAACTGGAAACCGAAGACTACCATTGGAGCAGTAAAGAAATTGAAGAACAAGGTATTGTGACTAATTTTATTGAACAAACCCTTCGTTCGTTACACATAGCAGACATTACAAGGCTGGGGCCCGAAAACTATAGGGCTGCCAATCTTATTCATCTGAAAACGGCTTTTGAGTTTCCCCAGGCACACATTCAAAATCGTTTCAGCGACTTACTGAAAGCCCTCCACCCTACTCCTTCGGTGGGCGGATTACCAAAGGATGAAGCGCGTAATTTTATTCTGACCAACGAACAACACGATCGTGGTTACTACACAGGCTTTTTCGGGCCTGTAAATATCAACGAAAAAAGTGCTGTCTATGTAAACTTACGCTGTTTACAATTGTTTGATAATAACTTCGTGCTGTACAGCGGAGCCGGAATTACCTCATCTTCTGTAGCCGAAAAGGAATGGGAAGAAACAGACAATAAAATGCTGACATTGATGAATGTTATGAAGAATTCCTAAGCCTTAAATGGTAATAGCTGAACGAAAACAGTAAATGCTAAAAAAAACAAATGCTAAATAAAGAATATCATTTCCGTCAGGGAATTAAAAACATACCCGAAATATGCGCTCAACATGGGGTTCGAAAAGTTGTAATTGCACCCGGTTCGCGCAATGCTCCGCTCATTTTTGCGTTTACGACTCAGCCAGGCATGGAATGTCTGAGCATCACCGACGAGCGCTCGGCCGCCTATTTTGCATTGGGAATGGCGCAACAAAGTGGCGAAGCAGTAGCACTCGTCTGCACCTCGGGAACGGCTGTGCTTAATTTTGCACCCGCCATTGCCGAAGCCTACTACCAGAATTTGCCTTTGCTCGTTTTCACGGCCGACCGTCCCGCTGAACTTATTGACCAGGCCGATGGACAAACGCTTCGACAGACTAATATTTTCGCCAACTACATAAAAGCAAGTTTCGAATTGCCGGTAGAAACGGTTATTGATGCTGAGTTGCATTTTTCAGATCGTCAGGTTTCGCAAGCCATCGACACGGCTGTTTCGTATCCGCAAGGCCCGGTGCACATCAACGTTCCCTTGCGCGAACCAATTTACACAGCCATTCCCGAACATCACAGCAACCCGAAAATAATTAAAACGCTCTCTGCTTCTCAAAAATTGAACGACGAAAGTCTGAAAACCCTGCAAAACAGCTGGCTCAAATACAAACGTAAGTTAGTTATATTCGGTGTTTTTCCTAAAAATGAGTGTTTGAGTGAATTGGCCCGTCGGCTTGCCAACGAACCCGATGTAGTGGTGGTTGCTGAAAATTTATCAAACATAGCAGCTGAAAAAATCATTACACAACCTGAATCATTGTTCTCAAGAATAAATTCGAAAGAAAAGATAGATAATTTTGTACCGGAATTGGTAGTTACCATCGGACATTCAGTCATTTGCAAGCAACTGAAGATATTCCTGCGCAGTCATCGACCTGCCGAACAATGGCAGATCGAATCATCTATGTCTTATATCGACACATACAAAAGTCTGACAACAGTAATTCCGGGGTTGGCAACCGAGGTGCTAAATAAAATGCCTTTTACAACAACAAAAAGTGAATTCTCAGCTAGCTATCAGACTGAAATGAAGCAGATAAACCAACTTCACGATGAGTTTATTAAAAATGCGTCTATTTCTGATATGGCGGTAACAATAGAATTACTCAGTCAAATCCCTGCTGATACCGTATTGCATTTGGCCAACAGCACAGCAGTGCGCTGGACACAGCTTTTTCCTGCCCGCACTGACCTGACATATATCTGCAACCGCGGCACATCAGGAATTGACGGCAGCATGTCGACAGCAGCAGGTTATGCTTACGCTTCAAAACAATCCACCGTTTTTCTGACCGGGGACTTATCATTTATTTACGATTCAAATGCTCTTTGGAACAATTATATCGGCAATCAGCTGAAAATTATAGTTATGAATAATAACGGAGGAAATATTTTCCGATTTATCGGCGACAAAAAACTAATGGAGAATAGTTTGGAATTTTTCACTACGCCACATCAGGTGCAACTTAAATCATTGACCCAAGCTTATGGACTTGAATATATTAGTTGTTCTGAAACTAATGAGTTGCCTGGTGCTATTGACAAATTATTAAAAGCAGAAAAAGCAACTGTTTTAGAAATTTTTACGGATGCTGATTTAAATACGGAGAATTATAAAGGATATTTTCAGAAAATAAAGCAATGGATTTAAAACAGAAAATTGGAACTTATATTGGAACAATTGGGTGTCCGATAGTTATTATAGCACAAATATTTATTTTACTTGAAAACGAACTGACAACAAAACAAACAATTGGAACTTATTTAACTATATTTACCGCAATATGTGTTATGATCTCAATAACACCGAATTTGATTAAAAAGAAATGATTACATCCTTTAGATAATAAAAAAATAGCTTATCAAAAGGACTAAAAAAACACAAAAAGAAATGAGAAACTGGACAACAATTAAAGAATTCGAAGAAATAAAGTTCGAATATTTCGAAGGGATAGCAAAAATCACCATCAATCGTCCGCGATACCGCAACGCGTTTACGCCCGATACAATAAAAGAGATGATTGAAGCCATGGTATTTTGCCGTGACAGTCAGGATATTGCCACTATCATTTTGACAGGCGAAGGCGATAAAGCATTTTGCAGTGGTGGCGACATCAACGTAAAACAAACTGCCGGATATATTGGAAAAGATGGAATTCCACGCCTAAACGTGTTGGATTTACAGAAAATGATTCGCAGCATGCCAAAACCCGTTGTGGCAATGGTCAACGGATTTGCAATTGGTGGCGGACATGTGCTACATGTAGTTTGCGATTTGTCTATCGCTTCCGAAAATGCAATTTTTGGACAAACAGGCCCGAAAGTAGGAAGTTTCGATGCCGGTTTCGGTTCATCCTATCTGGCTCGCGTAGTGGGACAGAAGAAAGCACGCGAAATTTGGTTCCTTTGCAAGCAATACTCAGCAGCCGAAGCGCTGGAAATGGGATTGGTAAATACTGTTGTACCATTTGAAAAATTGGAAGACGAAACAGTGGCATGGTGCCAACAAATGATGCAACACAGCCCGCTAACACTTCGAATGATAAAAGCCGGACTCAATGCCGAACTGGACGGACAAGCCGGAATCCAGGAACTAGCCGGAAATGCCACTATGCTTTATTATATGACCGAAGAAGCAAATGAAGGTAAAAATGCATTTTTAGAAAAACGCAAACCGGATTTTAGCAAATACCCGAAATTACCATAATGGAAATTTTATAGTTCATACGATGATGCAAAGTCATCGTATGAATTAAAACTTTCAAACCCTCAACACCGCCCGGAATCCTCTTACTGCATAATAGGACTGAGCTCCATTGTGGAAAACAAAAACATTTCCGTAACGAAATTCGGCAAAAATAGCTCCACCGAGCCGGCGTATGTCCGAAGGCGTTTTTAGCCAACTCGAAGTTTTGGCGTCGAACTTCCCAAACTGTTGTAGCTCTCTGTATTGTTCCTCGTCCAATAATTCCACACCCATTTCGGCTGCAAGGTCCAACGCGCTATTTTCAGGCTTAAATTCTTTTCGGGCATCCAAAGCTTCTCTGTCATAGCATAAACTACGTCTGCCTTTAGGAGTTTCGGCCGAGCAGTCATAAAAAACAAATTCATTTGTGGCATAGTCATATCTCAATACATCGGGCTCACCACCTGTGCTTTCCATTGCATAAAGGCTTCTGAGTTTTGAGGGCGTTGCTTCGAGCTTTGCCTGTAATTTCTCCCAATTGATATCGGGATGACGGTGCATGTTTGAATCAAAACGCACCTTCAGCGCTTTAAGAATTTCCTGTGTTTGTTCTTCTGTAAGCTCTTGATTTAAATTTATCGGCATATTATCTGTGATTTAAGTTTGAATATTGAAACACATTTTATAAGCTTGTTTTTTTATGAAAAAGTGGACTGTAAAATTTAATATCTAAACAATTTCGGTTCTATTAAGTTTTAAGGAGAGATATATTGGATAGATTATAGTTTATTTGCTGCAATTGAATTACATTTTAAAAACTCTATCTTTGTACTTTATTTCACACATAAAAAACTAACAGATACACCCGCAACTCTTTATGAAAAAATGGATAGCCGCATTCCGGCTGAAAACATTACCGCTTGCTTTGTCGAATACAATCATGGGCTCGGCGCTGGCGGCGGGTGAAGATAAGTTTCGGTGGTCGATATTCGGTCTGGCCGCGTTGACTACTATTTTACTGCAAATCATGTCGAACATGGCAAACGATTACGGTGACTTTGTGAACGGCAAAGACACGGCCGAACGCATTGGTCCAAAACGCATGGTACAATCCGGCGAGATCACCCCGAAAACAATGCTTCGAGGCATAATTATTATTGGTGTTTTTACAGCCATTTCCGGATTGACGCTTATTTTGGTTGGAACAGCCGGAATTGACATAACCAATATTCTGATTTTTGGCGTATTAGGTATAGCTGCTATTGTGGCCGCCATTAAATATACCGTTGGTAAAAACCCATACGGATATCGTGGTTTAGGTGATATTTTCGTATTTATATTTTTTGGACTTGTAGGCGTAATAGGTACTTATTTTTTGCACGCTCAATCTTTCAGTTGGGATTTGCTGCTACCCGCTTCGGCCATGGGATTTTTAAGTACCGGAGTACTTAACATGAATAATTTACGCGACTACGAAGCAGATAAAAACGCAAACAAGAAAACAATCGTGGTGGCTATGGGGCAACAAAAAGCTAAATTTTATCATTTATTTTTAGTAGGTGGAGCTATTTTACTGGCTGTAATTTACACAATAACAAACTACAATTCGCCATGGCAATGGTTATTTGTTATTTCATTACCTGTTTTATTCCTGAACCTGAAAATCGTTTTTAGCTACAAAAACTCTATTGAACTGTACCCTGAATTAGGCAAACTTTCTATGGGAACTCTACTATTTGCAATTAGTTTTGGAGTGGGATTGATTATTTAGTCAACTGTATTTATGAAAGCCCGTCATAACCAAATCAATCTTCAATTCAAATTTCCTGCAGGAACTTCGCGGGGAGTTTTGCTACATAAACCCTCATCGTTCCTTGTGTTGGAACAGGATGGTTTTACCGGCATTGGCGAATGTTCTACGATACCCGATCTGAGCATCGATCCCATGGAATTTTATGAGCAAAAATTGAACGAAGTTTGCAAATGGATCAATAATGGGAACGATCCCGAAAATATCGATTTATCCGTATTTCCGTCTATAGCTTTTGGGCTCGAAACTGCCTTACTCGATTTAAAAGCCAATGGTTCGAAAAAACTTTTTCCATCCGATTTTACCGAAGGAAAAACCGGGATTCCTATCAACGGATTAGTTTGGATGGGCGATAAGGAGTTTATGCAAAACCAAATTACAGAAAAAATTGCTGCCGGCTATCGATGTATCAAACTCAAGGTCGGCGCTTTGGATTTTGAAACCGAACTTGAAATTATTGCAGGTATTCGTCAGCACTTTTCTGCTGATGAAATTGAAATCAGACTGGATGCGAACGGAGGATTTACGCCCGAAGACGCATTGAAAAAGCTTGAAAAATTAGCAGTCTATCATATCCACTCCATCGAGCAACCCATCAAGCAAGGACAATTGGACGCATTGGCTGATATTTGCAAACATTCACCTATACCAATAGTGCTCGACGAAGAACTAATCGGCATAAAACCGACCGACATAGAACGGGTTATTGAGAAGACAAAACCAGCTTATATCATTTTGAAACCAAGCCTTTTGGGCGGTTTTAAGCAGTCGGAAGAATGGATTCGGATGGCCGAAAAGCATCAGGTAAAATGGTGGATCACATCGGCACTCGAAGCCAACATAGGACTAAATGCCATAGCACAATGGACTTATACATTAAATTCAGCACTTCCACAAGGTTTGGGAACCGGGCAGTTGTATCAGAATAACATCCCGTCACCACTCGAAATTCGGGATGCAAAACTAATTTATCAAACTAAAAATGATTGGGATTTAAGCGCTATTTTAAAATGAAACAGGAAACTATCCAACTCAATGGCTCAATTTTCAGTAAAGCTAATTTTGAACAACTAAAAAAAAACGACGAAGCTCCCGATTCGTGGAAAAATGCTATTTTTCTGTTTCTAAAAAACTGGTTCGACGACACTGATTTTGTGATTACACACACTTCCGGCTCAACGGGCATTCCCAAGGAAATACGACTTGCAAAAACGGCCATGCGCAATTCGGCCCGAATGACAAACACTTTTTTCGGACTCGACGAGAAAAAAACAGCTTTGCTTTGCTTGCCCGCATCTTATATTGCAGGCAAAATGATGATTGTTCGGGCTATCATGGGTGAATTCAACCTGATAACAACAGCACCAAAAGCAAACCCCTTTGAGCTAATTGAAATGCCGATTGACTTTGCAGCAATTACACCTTACCAACTACATTATTCGGCTGCATCTTTAAAACTGAAAACTGTACGAAACATTATTGTGGGCGGCGGACATGTAAATTCAACATTGGAAACTTTGGCCGAAAGCATTCCGACGGCTTTGTTCGAAACTTACGGCATGACTGAAACCTGCTCACACATTGCCCTCAGACAATTCAACGGAGCAAATAAATCCGATGTTTTCAGCGTTTTGAATGGCGTAACCATTCGACAGGATGAACGTGAATGTTTGGTCATAACTGCTCCTCACCTGCTCAACGAGGAAATCATCACCAACGACATTGTGGAAATTACAGATAAAAACACTTTTCGTTGGCTCGGGCGTTTTGATGCCACCATCAACTCGGGCGGCGTGAAAATCCATCCCGAACAGGTCGAAAAAAAGCTGGAAGGTAGTATCCCCTCCGGCTATTTTATTGCTTCTCAACCCGATAATATTTTGGGCGAAAAAGTTATTTTAGTAATCGAATCAGCGGAATATTCTGCAAGTCAGCAAACTGAACTAACAGCTTCTATCGAAAACCGACTTTCGAAATTTGAAATTCCAAAAGCAATTTATTTCGTACCGGAATTTGTTTATTCTTCTGCAAATAAGATATTACGGAAAGAAACATTACAAAAGTTAAATCAATAAAAACATTTTGTATTCAAACACATTAAAATAGAAAAAACCGACGATACGACATCGAAGTCATATGGTCGGTTTTTTTAATTACGTGTTTTTAATTCGTTATTACAAAAGCTCCACGCTACGTTTTACAAACTTTGCCAACGCTTCACCTTTCAGCATATTATTGGCCAAAAGCGCAAGATCAATCAACTGACGAACCTGTTTGTTTTCAGAAGCAAATGCTTTGTAAACAGTCTTTTTCTTGTCGCCAAGTTCGTCCATTTGTTTCGCAAGTGTGCTAAGTTCATCTTTTTCGGCTGTCGGAATTTCTTCGTCTTTTTTGCCTTTGTGACTTTCCTTTAGTTTATCGTGTTTTGCTTTCACTTCGGCCAGTTCAGTTACCACCGGACTCACTTCGGCGCCACAAGCAGTTTCTTCTTCGCTCAACAGTTTTTCAATCACCGGATGCGCTGTGTTCACAACTAAATTGTAGCTATCAGGCATTTCGCCATAAAAACTCATCATACCACCCTGCAAAGCCGACATTTCTTTCATACGGCGCATAAATTCGTTCTGTGTAATGAAAACAGGATTGGTTGAAGGCGAAAGTTGTTCGAATGTTACAATGAAGTTTGCTTTTTCAACTTTTGGCAATTGTGAATCAAAAACAGTTACAAGCGCATCACGTTGGTCATCAGTCAAAGCTACTTTAGCCACTTCATCTTTCTGAATAATTTTATCAATCACATCGCTATCCACACGTACAAAACGTGTTTTTTCGAATTTTTGCTCGAGCTGACTTACTACGTGAACATCCAACTGTCCATCCATAATCAGTACATCGTAGCCCTTATCTTTGGCTGCCTGAATGTAGCTGTAATGTTCGTCGGCATTGTTGGCGTACAAATAAATCAAATCGCCGTTTTTATCTTTTTGGTTTTCACCCACCAAAGTTTTATACTCTTCAAAAGTAAAGTATTTGCCATCTACATTTTTCAACAGGGCAAATTTCTCAGCACGTTCGTAGAATTTTTCATCGCTAAGCATTCCGTACTGAATGAAAATTTTCAGGTTATCCCATTTTTCTTCAAAATTAGCACGGTCTTCTTTGAAAATTTCTGCCAGACGGTCGGCCACTTTTTTGGTAATATGGCTCGAAATTTTCTTCACATTGCCATCGCTTTGCAAATAACTACGCGATACATTCAACGGAATATCAGGTGAATCGATCACACCATGAAGCAAAGTCAGGTATTCGGGAACAATATTTTCAACATGATCGGTTACATAAACCTGATTGCAATACAACTGAATTTTGTTGCGCTGCATGTCGATGTTGTTCTTGATTTTTGGGAAGTAAAGAATACCGGTCAGGTTGAACGGATAATCTACATTCAGGTGAATATGAAACAACGGATCTTCGCCCATTGGGTTCAATTCGCGGTAGAACGACGCATAATCTTCTTCTTTCAAATCAGCAGGTTTGCGTGTCCATGCCGGATTTGGATTGTTGATGATATTGTCTTCTTCAGTTTCAACGTTTTTACCGTCTTTCCATTCTTTTTTCTTGCCAAAAGCAATTTCTATCGGAAGGAATTTACAATATTTAGTCAGCAATTCCTGAATTTTTGATTCTTCCAGAAAATCTTTATTTTCGTCGTCGATGTGCAAAACAATGTCAGTTCCGCGATCAGCTTTGATGGTATCTTCCAGCGTGTATTCAGGACTTCCATCGCATGACCAATGTTGAGCGGCATTATCTTCCTTGTGCGATTGAGTAAAAATTTCAACCTGTTTCGACACCATAAACGAAGAGTAAAAACCTAAACCGAAATGACCAATAATGGCCTGCGCATCGTTTTTGTATTTTTCGAGAAATTCCTCAGCGCCCGAAAAAGCAATCTGATTGATGTATTTCTCAATCTCGGCAGCCGTCATACCAATTCCACGGTCGGAAATTGTAAGCGTACCTTTCTTCTTATCTACCGAAACGCGCACAGTCAGGTCGCCCAGTTCACCTTTAAATTCGCCAACCGAAGCCAGTGTTTTCAGTTTTTGAGTTGCATCTACGGCGTTCGACACTAATTCACGCAAAAAAATCTCGTGATCGCTGTACAAAAATTTCTTGATAACGGGGAAGATATTATCGCTCGTTACCCCAATGTTTCCTTTTGCCATTGTTCGTTATATATTTTATTGATTAATTTGAATTGTTATTTTACGGTGTTTTCCCTTTGCAAATAAAATGCCAGTGAAATTTTGGTGACAGAATGACAGTTTCAGGCTTTTAGCGCTGTCGTTTTAAGCAGCAATTCTAAGTCACAAAAACATACAATTTCAAAGTTAGTGTCGTGTAATTTCAAAATCTCAGGCATATGCCGGCTCTGATTTTCAGGAAAAAAAATTGCAAATGGAGTTCCATGGTTGGATTTCGGGAGATAATTCATCTCATAAAAACGGCTATATTACGTCGTTTCAGCATTTTTGACTATCTTTGCAGTCCGAAAAAATTTATTAATCATTTTTGTTTAAAGTAATTAACTGACCGTTATTTATTTCGGACAAACGAACATTTCAAACATCAAACTAATATATAATGGCTCTTCAATGTGGAATCGTAGGCTTGCCTAACGTTGGTAAATCTACCCTCTTCAACTGTCTTTCGAATGCTAAAGCCCAATCGGCAAATTTCCCTTTTTGTACAATAGAACCGAATGTGGGCGTAATTACTGTGCCCGACGAACGCCTCAATAAACTGGCCGAACTTGTACATCCACAACGCATTGTGCCCACTACTGTGGAAATTGTTGATATTGCCGGACTTGTAAAAGGAGCCAGCAAAGGCGAAGGACTTGGCAATAAATTCCTGGCCAACATCCGCGAAACTGATGCAATTTTGCATGTTTTGCGTTGTTTCGACAATGAAAATATTGTTCACGTGGATGGAAGCGTAAATCCGGTTCGCGACAAAGAAATTATCGATATCGAGCTTCAGCTTAAAGACCTTGAAACAGTGGAAAGCCGTATCAGCAAAGTGCAAAAACAAGCTGCTGCCGGTGACAAACAAGCCAAAACACTTTATGATATCTACACCCTTTACAAAGAGGCTTTACTGCAAGGCAAATCGGCCAGAACTGTAAAACTTGACCCTCTGGATAAAAAGTTAGTCAAAGATTTATATCTGCTGACCGATAAACCCGTGATGTATGTTTGTAACGTTGACGAAGCGTCGGCAGTAAACGGAAATGCCTATGTTGAAGCTGTTCGCGAAGCGGTGAAGGACGAAGGTGCTGAAATTCTGGTAGTAGCTGCTGCCACCGAGGCCGACATTGCCGAACTCGAAACTTACGACGAACGTCAGATGTTCCTCGAAGAAGTGGGACTGAAAGAGTCAGGTGTTGCGCGGCTGATTCGTGCAGCTTATCACCTGCTTGATTTGCAAACTTATTTCACAGCCGGTGTTCAGGAAGTGCGTGCCTGGACTTTTGAACGCAACTGGAAAGCACCTCAATGTGCAGGGGTAATTCACACCGACTTCGAAAAAGGTTTTATCCGCGCCGAAGTGATTAAATACGAGGATTTCACAACGCTGGGCTCCGAAGCAGCCTGCAAAGAGGCCGGAAAGATGAGCGTAGAAGGAAAAGAATATGTAGTGCAGGACGGCGACATTATGCACTTCAGATTCAATGTATAAACTCTGATACATTCAGGCAGAATCATTCAAAAAAATCTTATTTTCAGCACAGTACGCCTTGCAGTTCCAAAAACTGCAAGGCGTACTGTTTTTTACTGCTCTCTCCCCCGTCCGCTAACAAACTACAGTCCTGCCAGTTTTGTTTTTCTCTCAGCTAAAATATCCCGAATATTCAGTCTATCCTGCTCCAAAAACAATAAAGATTTGTTTTAGTGGAGTCCATCATTCCGATGGCTAAAAGTTTTTTTGTATATTTGCACATCATACAGTAATGGGCTTTATTTGAAATAACAAGATATGCAATTTTCAGCAATCATAGGACAACAAGCTATAAAAGAACGCTTCATACGTACCGTAAAAGAGCAACGGATTCCTCATGCTCAACTGCTTCGTGGCCCCGAAGGAATTGGGAAACTGTCGCTTGCCATTGCATATGCGCAGTACATTTGCTGCGAAAACAGGCAGGATACCGATTCCTGTGGCGTTTGTCCTTCGTGCGTGAAATACAACAAGTTGATTCATCCCGATTTACATTTTGTTTTCCCTGTCATTAAACCAGCTGGACGAAGCTCGGTTGTATGCGACGATTTTATTAACGAATTTCGTGCAATGGTATTGGAGAACAAACACTTTAGTCTGAACGATTGGTATGCCCGCATTTCGGGGGACGCCAAGCAAGGCATGATTTACGCCAACGAAAGTCAGGAAATAATACGCAAACTGAACCTGAAAACTTACGAATCGGAGTATAAAATAATGATTATATGGCTGCCCGAGAAAATGAATAATCAGTGTGCCAACAAGTTACTCAAAATCCTTGAAGAACCACCCGAAAAAACAGTTTTTCTTTTGGTATCCAATACTCCGGATGAAATCATCACAACAATTTTATCGCGCACACAGCATATCAACATCCCTACGTTAAGAATAGATGACGTAATGTTGACTTTATTGAATGACCCAAATCTGGAAATTACGCAGCATGATGCCATGAATGTGGCACGCATTTCGAATGGCAGCTATCTTTCAGCCCTTTCAGCGCTAAACGAAAACGATGAAAATAAACAAAACTTTGAACGTTTCGTTCTGATCATGCGTTTAGCATGGCAGGTTGGAAACCGCAAAGATCATTCATCGCTTAAAATATTAAAAAAATGGTCGGACGATATGGCTTCCGCTTTAGTAGGACGCGAACGTCAGAAAAACTTTCTGGCTTACGCTCAAAGACTAACGCGTGAAAACTTTATTCTTAACCTGAAAGAGCCCGAACTAAATTATCTGACAAGCTACGAAGCAGATTTTTCGCGAAAATTTTCGCCCTTCATTCACGAACGGAATGTAGAAGATCTGATGCTTGAATTTGCTTTGGCCGAACGCCATATTGAACAAAACGTGAATGCCAAAATGGTATTCTTCGATCTTGTTCTTAAAATAATTATGTTACTGAAAAGACAACTAAGAGAAGGCTGAACAAGTCTAAAATGAACTAAAATTGTATCATATAAAAAATCAATATACACCCGCAGGCAACAACTCCTGCAAAACTAATAAAATACAATGGATCAAACTCTCAATAGCGGCGGTGGCTGCATCACTAAAGGAGGCTGTGCCTGCAATTCGCGACAAAAACTAAGTGTTCACGATTGGCTGTCCGACCTGCCTGAAACCATACAAGATTGCGATTTTATCGAAGTTCAGTTTAAAAACACACGCAAAGGTTATTATCTGAACAGCACAAAAATAGCCCTCGAAAAAGGCGACACTGTGGCCGTAGAATCATCACCCGGTCACGATATTGGACAAGTAACGCTTGTTGGACGTCTGGTACTGCTCCAAATGGCAAAAAACAACTTCAATCCCGAAAAGATGGAAGTAAAAAGGGTTTACCGAAAAGCAAAAGAAACCGATATCGAAAAATACAACGAAGCGAAAAGCAAAGAACAACAAACAATGATCAAAGCCCGTCAGATAGCCGAAAATCTGAAGCTGAACATGAAAATTGGAGATGTTGAATTTCAGGGTGACGGCAATAAGGCAATTTTTTATTATATCGCCGACGAACGCGTGGACTTCAGGCAATTGATTAAAGTTTTTGCCGAAACTTTCAGAGTGCGCATCGAAATGAAACAAATTGGTGCGCGTCAGGAAGCCGGACGTATAGGTGGTATCGGCTCTTGCGGACGCGAATTGTGCTGCTCAGGCTGGATGACAAGCTTCAACTCTGTATCAACAACAGCAGCCCGCACACAGGATATTTCACTCAATCCCCAAAAACTGGCCGGACAATGCGGAAAATTAAAATGTTGCATGAATTATGAGCTTGATGCTTACACCGACGCAACCAAAGACTTTCCATCCCGTGAAGTTCCACTCGAAACACGCGACAATACCTACTACCATTTCAAAACAGATGTTTTCAAAGGTCTGATTTCGTATTCTACTTCCCAAAATTTTGGTGCCAATATAGTTACAATTTCCACCGATCGGGCAAAGGAAATTATGACTATGAATAAAAAAGGTTTAAAACCGGATGTACTTGATGACTTTACGGATAACGAAAAGAAACCAATCAATGTAAATTACGAAAACGGTGTAGGCCAGGACAGCCTTACTCGTTTCGACACCGGTAAAAAAGCTTCGGGAAGTAAGTCGAACAAAAAAAACAATCAGCGTCCTCCGTTAGCAAAGCCCACAAAGGCAACAAAACCGGACAACGACAATGCACAAGCCAGCCCAAAGGCAAACGACAAAGTCCAAACGAACCCAAAGGCGAACAACAAAACAAAACCAAATCCACCAAAGCTAATAAAGAAAAATGAATAAAACCATTCTGTCAAAACCGGTTACGTTTACTTTTCTGTTGATCTCGTTTTTTGCGATCTCATGTAACCGGAACGATGTCTTTTTCGAATACAAAACCGTTTGGCCTGAAGGTTGGAACAAAGACAGTGCCCTTGTTTACACTGTAAACATCACCGATACAGTTGCCAAATACGACATTTATATAAACACAAGGAACAGAGGAGAATATCCACACCAAAACTTGTGGCTTTTTATTTCTAAGTGGAATCCGGACAGCACTTTATCAAAAGACAGCATTGATTTTTATCTGGCCGATCAACGTGGAAAATGGCTAGGATCCGGCGTAGGACAGGCCTTCGAAATGCCTGTATTGTACCTCGAAAATGTAAGTTTCCCGCAAGCCGGGAACTATGTTTTCAGCCTAAAGCACGGGATGCGCGACTCACTGCTCGTAGGACTGAACGATGTGGGACTGAGAATTGAGAAAAAAGAGTAAACAGCAAAAATTTAATATAAAAAGTGGGTAAAAATAAGTTGGCAAAATTTGCCGATATGGAAGGGTTTCCGCACGTATTTCAGGTGTCGTCACATGCCTTGCGCGAAGGACAACAGTTCGAAATGAAAGGACAATGGAATAAACAATTTTTCAAAAACGACAATCCTATCGTACTTGAACTAGGCTGTGGCAAAGGCGAATACACTGTAGGTCTGGCACAACTATTTCCCGATAAAAATTTTATTGGAGTTGATATAAAAGGAGCCCGCCTATGGACCGGAGCAAAAGACGCGTTGTCAAAAGACTTACACAATGTAGCTTTTTTGAGAACGAACATAGAAATGATACATCATTTCTTTTCGGCAGACGAAGTAAGCGAGATATGGCTTACTTTTCCGGATCCACAAATGAAAAAAACAACAAAACGTCTGACGGCTACTAATTTCATAAATTCGTATCGACAATTTCTAAAGCCAGGTGGGCTGGTTCATCTGAAAACCGACAGTAATTTTATGTTTACATACACCTGCGAAATGGTGAAAGTAAATAATTTTGCAGTTAATTTTTCATCTGACGATTTATATGCTTCAAACCTTGTCGATCCGATTTTAAGCATAAAAACGTATTACGAACAGCAGTGGCTCGCACGTGGATTGACAATCAAATACATTCAGTTCGTTATCGATCAGAACAATGACTTAATTGAACCCGACATAGAAATAGAACACGATGCCTACCGAAGCTTTGGAAGAAGTAAAAGACACAACATGGACAGCGAATTGAACAGCTCAGGTAACGAATAAACTTTAGCATGGATTAAGTTGTTTCTATTTACAATTTCCATTGTCGGTTTATTTGGATAGAAAACCGACATACCCGATTTTTTTCAAGAGAAGTAGTGAACATTGCAGGAAGATAACTTTAAATTTTTGCTCCTGTTTTTTCTCTTATTTTTAAACAGTAAAACAATTAAACAAAATGACATTATATCCGCAGTTAATCCTCGACGCATTAGCACATGTACGTTACCCGGGCACAGGAAAAGACATTGTTTCCTCGGGAATGGTACAGGACAACATTCGCATTGATGGGAATAAAGTAAGTTTTTCGCTTGTATTCGACAAACAAAACGATCCTTTTGCGAAATCGGTTGTGAAAGCTGCCGAACAAGCAATTCTCACTTATATCGGCGATGACATTGACATCAAAGGAAATATAAGTGTGGAGATGAAAGAAGCGCCGAAACCTAAATCAACGCCTATTTTACCCGGCGTAAAGAACATCATTGCCGTATTTTCGGGCAAAGGTGGCGTTGGAAAATCTACAGTATCGTCGAATCTTGCCATTTCTCTTGCCAAACTGGGTTATAAAGTAGGCTTACTGGATGCTGATATTCACGGACCATCGATGCCAAAAATGTTTGGCGTGGAAGATGCGCGACCAGGCATGGAGGAATTGAACGGGAAACAGGTTTTGACTCCTGTTGAAAAATACGGAGTAAAACTCTTGTCAATTGGTTTTTTCGTCGATCCAGAAAATGCACTTGTTTGGCGTGGCAGCATGGCAAGTAACGCCCTGAAACAATTAATAGTGGATGCTCACTGGGGCGAACTCGATTATTTCGTAATGGACCTGCCCCCGGGAACAGGCGATATTCAGCTCACTTTGGTACAAACACTGGCCATTACCGGAGCTGTGGTGGTGACAACTCCACAGGATGTGGCACTTGCTGATGCCCGCAAAGGAATCAATATGTTCATGGGCGAAAAAGTTAACGTTCCGGTATTGGGACTTGTAGAAAACATGGCCTGGTTCACCCCTGCCGAATTGCCCGAAAACAAATACTATATTTTTGGAAAAGAAGGCGGAAAACGACTTGCAGATGAATTTAACATCCCTTTGTTAGCACAGATTCCTTTGGTACAAAGCATTCGCGAACAGGGCGATGCCGGCCGACCGGTAGCTGTAGAAGAAGATACTATTTCATCCATTGCCTTCAAAAGTCTGGCTCTGAATGTAGTGGAACGAATTAATTTCAGAAACGAAAATTTTGACCCTACCCAAAAGGTAGAAATGCAGCGATAAACTTTCATTTTTTCAGAATATAAGAACCGCAATTCAACACTTTAAATGTCCACAGCAATGTGGACATTTTTTGTTCGGCGAAATGCTTTCGTATAATGCTGTTGCTTTTTTGCTGAAAAAATATTTATCTTTACAGCTCAATTTTTCCTGAAACAATAAAAAATCACTTGATACGATGAAACCAACCATTATTGATTTACTCAACCAAAGCGTTGAAAAATACTCAGAAAACCCTTTTTTGTGGGAGAAAGCCAATAAAGTATTTGAGCCTACAAGCTATCGCGAAACCAAAGAACAGACTCATGTGCTGGCGGCAGGACTTTTGAAGCTGGGAGTAAAAAAAGGAGATAAAGTGGCTTTGCTTTCCGAAGGACGCAATGCCTGGATCATTGGCGAACTTGCTATACTTCATACTGGCGCTGTAAACGTCCCATTATCTATAAAGCTCGAAGAAAGTAACGACCTTATATTCCGGCTCGTACACTCCGAAGCAAAGTACATAATGGTTTCAGGAAGTCAGTTAAAGAAAATAAGAACCATAGCAAATGCTCTGCCCGACATTAAAAGCATAATTATTTTCGATGAACAGGTTGATTATGAGCCCAACGAAATATCGTTGACACAACTAAAACAATGGGGAAAAGATTTTCTTCTCAAAAACCCTGATGCTGTCATCAATAGTTCCCTTTCGATTCAAGCCGACGATATTGCCAATATAAGTTATACTTCGGGGACGACAGCCGACCCAAAGGGAATAATGCTCACTCACCGCAACTATACAGCCAATGTGGAGCAAGCCCTTACTTTAATGACAATTCCCCCCACTTTCCGCACATTAATTATTTTACCGCTCGACCATTGTTTTGCACATGTAGCCGGATTCTACAGCTTTATGGCTTCCGGAGCCAGTGTAGGAACAGTTCAGAATGGAAAAACAGGTCTTGAAACGCTTAAAAACATCCCTGCAAATATTAAAGAATTGCAACCCGATTTATTGTTGAGCGTACCGGCTTTGGCGAAAAATTTCAGAAAAAACATAGAAGGAAGTATTCGTGCCAAAGGGCCTGTTATCAACTCTCTGTTTAAATGGGCACTCGAAATGTCCTATTCGTACAACAAAGAAGGGTATAACAAAGGCCGTGGACTACAGTTGTTGAAAAAACCGCTCCTTGTGTTGTTCGACAAAATATTATTCGCCAAGGTGCGCGAGGCATTTGGTGGACATCTGAAATTTTTCATTGGTGGAGGAGCTTTACTCGATATCGATTTACAACGATTTTTCTATGCCATTGGAATACCTATGTATCAGGGATATGGCCTGAGTGAAGCTACACCCATCATTTCGTCGAATGGAGAAAAACGCCATAAATTAGGTTCATCCGGTTATTTGGTTACCCCTATGGAACTTAAAATATGCGATTCGGAAGGAAAAGAATTACCAAACTACCAAAAGGGCGAAATAGTTATCAAAGGCGAAAATGTAATGGCCGGATATTATAAAAACGAGAAGGCCACAGCTGATACCATTAAAGATGGTTGGTTACATACCGGCGATATGGGCTATATGGATGATGATAAGTTCCTTTACGTTGTGGGGCGTTTTAAAAGCTTGTTGATATCGAGCGATGGAGAGAAATACAGTCCCGAGGGCATAGAAGAATCCCTGGCCGACAATTCGCATTTTATCGATCAGGTAGTTTTGCACAACAATCAGGATCCATACACTTCGGCTTTGATCGTCATTAACAAAGAAGCATTGAAACGTTATGTGCATCGAAAAAAACCGGAACTCGACTGGAATACAAATGAAGCAAGAGAAATGGCGCTGAACAAAGTTCAACGAGAACTGAACGAATATAAAAAAGGAGGTAAATTTGAAGGAATGTTTCCGGAGCGTTGGCTGCCAGCAGCGGTGGCAATCATCGGAGAGCCTTTTACCGAGCAAAACGGACTGGTAAACAGCACAATGAAAATTATGCGCGGAAAAGTAGAAGAACGATATGCAGCACGCATCGAAAAATTATATCTTCCCGGAGCTAAAGAAATGATCAATCAAGAAAATTTGGATGAACTGAAATAAATATAAAAAAAGAACCCGGAGACTTTTAAAAGTTTCCGGGTTCTTTTTTTTCGATAAGATAATTTTTACAGGCGGGCAGTAATTAATTTGCAAATCCGTTCAAGGTATACTACATCCGTTTCATCAAGAACATCATAGCGCTCACTATCGACATCCAAAACACCGATTACCTCGCCAGCTTTATCGAAAACAGGTACTACAATTTCGGCCACCGACATACTGCTGCAAGCAATGTGCCCTTTAAACTTCTCAACATCGGGAACCAACTGAGTCTTTGCCTCTTTCCATGCTGTTCCACAAACTCCACGGCCATATTTAATACGTGTACAGGCAATAGGACCCTGAAATGGCGCAAGCACAAGTTCATCTCCGTCCACCATATAAAAACCTACCCACCACCACGAAAATGTTTGATGTAAAGCTGCTGCAATATTGGCAAGGTTAGCAATTAAGTTCGTCTCTGTTTCGATAAGTGCGTTGATCTGGGGCAACAGTTCTTCGTATTTTTGCCCTTTCGTTAAGTCTGCTGATATTTTTATTTCCTCTGCCATTTTTATAATTTTAAAGAACAAAATTAATCCTTTGTTTTATAAAAACCACAATTTATACAATCTAACTAAGCTAAAATTTGACTGTTTAACATTTATTTATCGAAAAACAATAAAATTATTTTGTATGTTGAGAAATTATACTTTTCTTTGTGAATTATTTTACGATAATACTCCTGTCTATCAAATTATTTTCCGACACTAATTATTAATAAAAAATGAAAAAATGAAAAAAGGATTCATCAAATCTGTTATTTTAAGCCTGCTGTTCATATGTTCAGCAAGCATGTATGCACAGCAAGCACCTGAAGTTCCTATCGACCCAAAAGTTCGCTACGGAAAATTAGACAACGGACTTACTTATTACATCCGTGCCAATAAATTGCCAAAAGAACGTGCTGAGTTTTTCATAGCACAAAATGTAGGAGCAATTCTTGAAAACGATGATCAAAACGGATTGGCTCACTTTCTTGAACACATGTGTTTCAATGGAACAAAAAACTATCCCGACAAAGGAATTATCAACTATTTCGAAAAAATCGGAGTGAAGTTTGGTGCAAACATCAACGCCTACACTTCGCTTGACGAAACGGTTTATAACCTTTCGGATGTGCCAACCATTCGCGAAACTGTTATCGATAGCGCACTGCTCGTATTGCACGACTGGTCGGGCTTCGTTTCGTTGCTTGATAAAGAAATTGATTCAGAACGCGGTGTTATACGCGAAGAATGGCGTACCGGAGCAGGTGCCGACCGACGCATGTGGAAAGAATCAAACAAGCTCAAATACCCTGGCTCGCAATATGCCAAACGCGATGTAATTGGCGACACAGCTGTCATCAATAATTTCTCTTACAAAACTTTACGCGATTACTACCACAAATGGTATCGTCCGGATCAGCAAGCCATTTTAGTAGTGGGTGATATAGATGTGGACAAAGTAGAGGCCAAAATCAAAGCCATGTTCGCCGATATACCCAAAAAGGAAAATGCTGCAGAACGAACTATTTATCCTATACACGATAATGTTGAACCTATCATTGCCATCGTGAAAGACAAAGAAGCACGCATGACCCGTATTGAACTTGAATACAAACATGATAAGCTACCATTAGAAGTTAAGAAATCGATGTCGGGCTATGTAGTGAATGTCGTTAATAATTTAATATCCTCGATGTTAGGCACTCGTTTCGACGAAATCACTCAGCAGGCCAATGCTCCATTTGTAGGCGGATATGCCTTTTATGGCGAATTGGTAAAATCAAAAGATGCCTTCCAAATGATGGTAGTCCCCAACGAAGGACGTGAACTCGAGGGTCTACAAGCTATCCTGCTCGAAGCAGAAAAAGTAAAACGCTTTGGATTTACCAACTCAGAACTCGAACGGGCAAAAACGAACCTGCTTAAAAGCATCGAAAATTCGTACAACGACCGCGAAAATCAGAAAAACTCCAATTTGGTCAGAGAATATGTGCGTCATTTTACAAGCGACGAAGTGATTCCCGGTATTGAATGGGAATTCCAAACCATGCAAATGTTCTTGCCACGCCTTACTGCCGACATGGTGAATCAAATCGCGAAAAGCTACATCACCGACAATAATCTGATTGTGTCTATCATGGCTCCCGATAAAGAAGCAGTGAAAATACCAACAGAAGAACAGATTAAAGCAGCGATTGACGAAAGTAAAAAAGCAGAGCTGACAGCCAAAGCTGAGGAAGATCTGAACAAACCTCTTATCAGCACCTTGCCAAAAGCGGGTAAAGTGAAAAAAGTGGCTAAAAACGATAAAATCGGTACCACAGAATGGACATTGAGCAATGGTGTTAAAGTTATATTTAAACCTACAAAATTCAAAGAAGACGAAATTCTTTTATCAGCATTCAGCGAAGGCGGACTCTCGAAAGTGAAAAATGTAGCTGATCTGCCTTCGGCCACACTTGCATCGAGCATAGTAGGAAGCAATGGACTGGGCGACTACAATCAGATTGAATTAAACAAATTGCTTACCGGAAAAATTGCTCAGGTTTCGCCGTTTATCGGAGCTTACGATGAAGGTTTTAACGGTAGCTCATCTGTAAAAGATTTTGAAACAATGCTTCAGTTGGTTTATCTTCAATTCACTGCGCCACGCAAGGATGACAATTCGTATGCTGCATTATTAAATATGTATCGTGCAAGTTTGTCAAACATCGCAAGCGACCCACGTAAAGCATTCTCCGATTCGGTGAATACATTGATAAACAACCGCCATGCCCGTACAGTGATCCAAAGCCTGGAAATGCTAGACAAAATAAATCAGGACGTAGCAATAGCCATTTACAAAGAACGCTTTGCCGCTCCAGCCGATTTTACTTTTGTATTTACAGGAAATATTGACCCGGCAAATGAGGGTGTAAAAAATGCAATCTGCACATATCTTGGAGGCATTAAATCGAGCAAAGGAGGCGAAAAATTCACTGACAACAACATTCGCAAGCCTAAGGGAGAAGTGAAAAACTATTTCAGAAAAGAGATGAAAATCAACAAAGCTTCGAACTTCATTCTTTACAGCGCCGAAATGCCTTACAACATAACCAATCGAACGGCTGTGACTGCGATCGGAAGTATTCTGAGCATGAGATATCTTGAAAGCATTCGCGAGAAAGAAGGTGGTTCTTACGGCGTTAGTGTTCGCGGTTCAGTAGGCACCACTCCAATTGCCGATGCAACTTTGCTTATGCAATTCGATACCGATCCAGAAAAACAACAAAAACTGATCGGAATTATCCACTCAGAAGTGAAGGAAATAGTAACTAACGGACCTAAAGCAAGTGATCTGCAAAAAGTGAAAGAAAACATGTTGAAGAAATTCACTGAAGATATGGCCGAAAACAATTGGTGGAACAGTGCTGTAGTACGCTATTATCAGGACAAACTTGACCTTGTTAACGACTACAAAGCCTCTGTAGAAGCACTTACACCCGAACTGATTCAATCGACTTTGAAATCGATTACCGACAAGGGAAATGTGCTTGAAGTGGTGATGTTACCTGCCGAATAAACGCAACAGGCGAATAACAAAGAGGCTGTATCAAAAGCATAACAAACTTTGATACAGCCTTTTTTATGTTCAAACCCAATCAAAAACCCTAAACTTCTGTCGCTGGCCTTTTTCGGAGCAACAATACTTCACCCAAACCAAAACAGACACTGAAATCGCTCATAAAAAAACTCAATAACTCGAAAACGCAATTTGCATCATCCCCACAAAAAAAGCAGTTGCCTTTTTATAAGACAACTGCTTCTTCACAGATAGATGAAACACCAAAAGGGTTATTCTTCCTCTTTTTTGGATGCTTCGTATTCCTTCAACAATTTATCCTGAATATCCATTGGCACCAACTCGTAGCTTGCAAATTTCATACTGAAAGAAGCACGGCCACCGGTAAGCGAACTCAATGTAGTAGAATAGCTGCTCAATTCCTTCAATGGAATTTTTGCCGATAATCTTTCGAAACCCTTATCACTTTCCATGCCCATAATAATGGCGCGTCTGCCCTGCAAATCACTCATCACATCTCCCAGCCTATCGGAAGGCGCCTGAACAATAACATCGTAGATAGGCTCCAGCAATTTTGGTCCGGCTTCTTTAAATGCCTGAGCAAACGCATTACGTCCAGCCAGGCGGAACGATATTTCGTTTGAATCAACCGGGTGCATCTTTCCATCGTACACAATAACCCGTACATCGCGCGCATACGAACCTGTCAGCGGGCCTTGTTCCATACGATCCATAATCCCTTTCATAATGGCCGGAAGGAAACGCAAATCAATAGATCCACCTACAATACTGTTAATCAACACCAATTTACCACCCCATTCGAGATCAATGACCTGAGTATCGCGATTGCTGATTTTATATTCCTGACCACCGAAACGGAAAGTATCAGGAGCAGGCATACCATCGTAGTAAGGCTCGATAATCATGTGCACCTCACCAAACTGACCCGATCCGCCCGATTGTTTTTTATGACGATAGTCGGCTCGTGCATTTTTAGTAATGGTTTCGCGATATGGAATTTTTGGTTCCTTGAATTCTATCATAATCTTATCATTATGCTCTACTCTCCATTTTAAAGTCCGAAGGTGAAATTCTCCCTGTCCGTAAAGTATGGTTTGTTTCAGCTCTTTCGACTGTTCGATAATCCAGGTTGGATCCTCTTCGTGCATACGGGTAAGTACTTCACTCAGTTTTTCTTCATCGGCTTCGGACACTGCCTTAATGGCTCGACGGTATTTAGGCTCAGGATACTTTATTTCCCTGAAGTCGTACTCACAACCTTTTGCATTTAATGTATTGCCCGTGCGGGTGTCTTTTAATTTCACAGTTGCGCCTATATCGCCGGCTACCAATTGCTCCACCTTGTTACGGATTTGCCCCGCCACGTAAAACAACTGGCTCAATCGTTCTTTCGAACCACGATTGATATTAACAAGGTCATCCCCTTCATTTATTTTTCCACTCATCACTTTGAAGTATGACACTTCACCAATATGAGGCTCTACACTTGTTTTGAAAACATAAATACTTGCCGGACCGTTGACATCAGGTGCAATTTCTTTACCGTCCTTAGTTTGTGGTTTTTCAGTAACATTCACACTTGGCGATACGTTTCCAACAAATTCCATCATTCGACGTACACACATATCCTTACCTGCACTTACACAGAATACAGGAAACATATCCCTGTGCAACATTCCTTTACGGATACCAATTCTCATCTCTTCTTCGCTGAGCGAACCCTGATCGAAGAATTTTTCCATCAATGCTTCATCGTGTTCGGCGGCAGCCTCTACGAGAGCATTGTGTAAATCCTGTGCTTTATTAATTTCTGTGTCGGGGATATCAAGTACTTCGGGAACACCACCCTCAGGTTTCCATCTGTACATTTTCATTTTCAACACATCGACAACCGCATTAAATTGCGGACCAACAGAGATGGGATATTGAATCTGAACAACTTTTGAACCATAATTTTCTTTTAGTTGCTCCATAGAGCGGTCAAAGTCAGCCTTTTCATGGTCGAGCTGATTGACAATGAAAATAACAGGCTTATTGAACCTTTCAGTGTAACGAAAGTGATTGTTGGTACCAACTTCAACTCCATATTGAGCGTTGACAAGAAGAAGTGCGGTATCGGTAACGTTAAGAGAAGTAACTGCACCGCCAATAAAGTCATCGGAGCCGGGACAGTCAATAAAATTTAATTTTTTATCGAGCCATTCAGTTTGGATCACTGTTGAAAAAACCGAATAACCATATTCCTTTTCGACAGGGAAATAATCGGATACTGTATTCTGACCTCCAATACTCCCTCTGCGTTTTATAATACCACTCTCGTAAAGCATAGCTTCCACAAGAGTGGTTTTCCCAGAGCCCGAACTTCCCAGAATTGAGATGTTCTTAATTTCATTTGATTGATATACTCTCATACTGTATTAAATTTAGAAAAGATTAATACTAATTTAAATAACTGCTAAATGATATATTAAATCGAATGGCAATTTATGAAATCTATATTAAAAATTTATTTTATTTTGTATGTTCTACAACAGCATTTCAAACTATTTTAAGCTCAAAAACTATTTTTTAATCATCAAACTCAATTTAATCTGTTTTTTTGTCTACAATGACGGCACAAACCGCATCGCCGGTAATGTTCAGAACGGTACGCAACATATCAAAAATCCGGTCGAGTGCATAAAGCAAAGGTAATCCTTCGACAGGAATTCCGGCCGACACCAAAACTGCTACCACAAGCAAAGTTGGTCCCGGTACTCCAGCCTGTCCTACCGATCCGATGGTGGCCGTGAGCGCAATGGCCATATATTGTGCAAAACTAAGCTCCATACCGTAGAGTTGTGCAAAAAACAGCGCTACAAGCGCAAAATAAATAGCACTTCCCGTCATGTTGATTGTTGCACCGAGCGGGATCACAAACGAAGCTGTTTCTTTGCTCACTTTCAGGTCTTTCTCACAGGTTTCGAGCGTGACTGGCAAAGTAGCGAGTGATGATGCCGTTGAGAAAGCTACAATTTGTGGTCGTAACATTGCTTTAAAAAACGGACCCAGTTTTTGTTTCGAAAAAAGCAACATCGCTGCCGGATAAAACACAAAAAGCATAAAAAAGAAAGCAATTACATTCACCCATAACAAATCACCTACTTTAATCAACAAGTCGAAGCCAAAGGTACCTGTAGCATCGGCCATTAAACCAAACACGCCCAACGGAGCCACCAGCATTACTTTCGAAATACACCATATCAATGCTTCAAGCAGGGTATTGAACCCATTGATGACCGGTTGCTTTTTCGGAACCGGCAAAATACTTAATCCAAAACCAAGAAACAATCCAAAGAAAATCAATTGTAAAATATTGCCTTCGGCCATCGACCTTATCGGATTATCAGGAATTACCTGCGTTATAATGCTCATGAAATCCATTTTCGGTTGGCTTGCGCTATAATTCTGAACAGGGAAGAATTCTCTTATCGCATCGATAGAAAGGCCTGTACCGGGTTTAAAAATGTTGGCAGCCGCAAATGCCACAAGCACTGCCAGGAATGTTGTGAAAAACACAAAAATAATTGTGGTAATCCCTATACGACCAGCCGATTGTGTTGCTCCAAGCGAGGCGGCACCCGAAACTATGGAGACAAAAACAAGAGGTACCACCAACATTTTAATAAGCTGTATAAACAAGCTACCTAAAGGAGCAAACACACCGGCAGTGTCGCCCATTATTTTACCTACAACAATGCCCAGAATCATTGCCAGCAGTATCTGAAAACTCAAATCGCGAAAAATTTTTGTCAATTTGCCTTTTGAAGCCATAATCAGTTTTTATTAAAAATCATTTAATTTTATTCATCTTTTTTTTGCCAAACGACAATATTTTTACAGTTTCCATATAGAAAACAGGTGAATGGGAAAGAAAATAAATTCCCACAAGCACCGAAACGGCGAAAATAGAACCAAAAACCACATAGCTGTTTTCGTTCGACAAAAAAGTGCCAAGCCAAAACAGAAAAGTACCAAAAAGCACAAATATAAAAGTAACCATATTTAAGTAAGCCACCATATCGCCTAATTTGCGCTCAAGGTTCGATTGCTGAACAATAGCAAGACTCGGAACCTGAAAAAACCCACCCATATATGCTATCGAAAAAACAACGACACCATAGAGATAGAAGTTCAGGCTAAAAAAAGTCAAAATAAACAAAAGCACACTCACACCTCCTATTCCGATCAGAATCAATCCTTTTTTGGCCTCGTTGCCCGATATTTTGCCTGCAACCCAGCAACCCAACGCAATGCCAATAGCTGCAACAGCCATTATCAAACCCGTAGTTGTGTTCGATGCATGGTAGATATTTTTGGTGTGAATCACTAAATTCATCTGAAGCATACCGCCAATGAGCCAAAAAGAAGATGCACCAAAAACAGCCGGATTGAGCAAAGGATGTTTCGTTGCAAACCGATAGGAAGACAGAAGAAATCCAAACGGATGAAGATGTCCGGTCTCGTTCGTGTTTTCGGGCTGCTCCACAGCCCTGATAGCCCGTGTACTGAAGTAACCAAGCAAAGCAACACCAATAAACAGACTATACACTAACCACGGACGGGCAAAATCGGAGAGCAGGGATGCTGTTACTGTTCCAAGCAAAATCCCTAAAAAAGCCATTGTTTCAAATATTCCGCTTCCGTACGAAACACCCTCTTCGCCACCAATATCCCGAATAAGGCTATATTTAGAGGGAGAATACAAACAACTCTGAATACCCATGAGCAGAACAGCAAAAATAGCCAATAACACCCATTGATAATAAAATGCAAAACACGCCGTTAACATAATCGGCAATTCAAGTAGCTTGAAAAACCGAAAAACATTCTTCTTTGAATAAATCACCGACAAGCGGCCAGCCACAGGCGAAAGCACCAAATAGGGAATAATAAGCGCCGCCGAAACAATCGAAATTAATTGCGACTGCGTTATCCATGAAGGCATTGCCCACGCTGCCGAGATAAATATTATGCAGTTTTTCAGAAGATTATCATTAAAAACACCCAAAAAGTTCGATACAAACAGAGCATTCCATTTATTTCTGAAAATTGATTGCGACATATAATATTGTTGAATTTTGACAAAAGTAATTTTTTTTGTCAATTTAAACAACAATTTCGATACTTTGATAAACTAAAACTGATAGTTATACGTTTTAACTTAACAAACAAATTTATCTGGCTTAGTCTTAACGGCTCTATAGAAAAAGCTAAAGCAAACTAATCTCTACTTTAGTTAATTTTAATTAATTTGAGCGCAATCTCCTTAATTTTAATGTAACTTTGCAAAAGAATGAAACGATCAACCATCTACATATTAATTATCTCAATGATCCTGACTTTCGTCGGGCTCATTGTTATTCAGGCCCGATACGTAATGATTAACGCCGAAATGATAGAGAATCAGTTCAGCGAAAGCGTACAACGTAGTCTTTTTCAAACAGTTATACTTGTAGAAGAAAACGAAGCACTCGAGTATTTAGGACAAACCCTAGAAGGCTCGGAATATGGCGGGCAAAAAAAAAACCTGTTAACGTTCGATGAATCGAATCTAACACTGCAAACAAACATCGACAGTGTAACCGATAAATTAAAGTTAACATCCGAAAAATTCAGCCGACCACAGATACGACTTTCGACAGGACATGGCAAGGCAACAATAGAAGAAACATCAAGATACCTGCAGGAACGCTTTAAGCAAAACTTCTCGCGTTCGAAAACAATTCTTGATCAGGCAGTTTTTCGCTGGTTGAAGGAATCGGATAATAAAGAAATCAGCGAACGTGTAAACTTTGTTGAATTAAATTCTATTCTCGAAAAAGTACTTGTAAATAATGGAGTTAACCTACCATTTTACTATGCAATTGCCAACAAAGATGGAAAAATCATTTACAAATGCAACAAAGACATCCATCAAAACCATCTGAATAAAAACAACAATGTTTACACACAAAAGCTTTTTCCTTCGGAGGATTCGAACAAAGGAGTTTATTTGCAAGTAACATTCCCGACCAAGCAGAATTACATAATTAATTCAATGAATTTATTGCTCCCGTCGGTATTACTGGTTTTACTTATTTTTTGCATTTTCATTGTTGCCATCTTCATCATATTCAGGCAGAAGCAACTAAACAACATGAAGAATGATTTTGTAAACAACATGACACATGAGCTGAAAACACCAATTTCAAGCATATCACTGGCTTCGCAAATGTTGCAGGACCCAAGCGTAGGCAAAACACCTCAAACGCTGCAACACATTTCGAATGTAATACGCGATGAGACAAAAAGGCTTAGCTTTATGGTGGAAAAAGTATTGCAGATATCGATTTTTGAAAAAGATAAATCGATACTCAAACTGAACGAAATGAAAATAAATTCTCTGATAAAGGATATTATAAACAATTTCTCATTAAAAGTAACAAGCAAAGGAGGTCAAATCACTTCGAAACTGAATGCAACCCAGGATGTAGCTTTGATTGACGAGGTGCATTTTACAAATATTATTTTCAACCTAATGGACAATGCGCTGAAATACTGCGACAAGCCATTATTGCTAACGATTGAGACATGGAATGAAAAAGACAACTTATTAATAAGTATCGAGGACAACGGAATAGGAATTCACAAAGAAGATCTCAAACGGATTTTTGAAAAGTTCTATCGGGTATCGACAGGCAATCTCCACAATGTGAAAGGATTTGGATTGGGACTGGCCTATGTAAAAAAAATAATTACCGAACACCGCGGAACTATTAAAGTAGAAAGCGAACCAAATATCGGAACAAAATTCACTATCACAATACCAACACTAAAAAATTACGAGTTATGACTGACGAAAAAGTAAAAATTTTATTATGCGAAGATGACGAGAATCTTGGCATGCTCCTTAGAGAGTATTTACAGACAAAGGGTTACGATGTTGATCTGCAACCTGATGGCGAAGCTGGCTTTAAAGCTTTCTCGCGCAACAAATACGATCTATGTATTTTTGATGTAATGATGCCTAAGAAAGATGGATTTGCTCTTGCAGCCGATGTACGTTCATCAAACGCTGAAGTGCCTATCATCTTCCTTACTGCAAAATCGATGAAAGAAGACATTCTTCAAGGCTTCAAGCTGGGTGCTGACGACTACTTATCGAAACCATTCAGCATGGAAGAACTACTTTATCGTATCGAATCTATTTTACGTCGTGTAAAAGGCAAAAAAGCTAAAGATGTTGTTGTTTACAACATTGGCGGATTTGTGTTCGACGCCCAGAAACAACTTCTTACATACGACGGAGATTCAAAAAAACTAACTACCAAAGAGTCGGAATTATTGAACCTTTTAGCTGCCAATGCAAACAACATACTTGAACGTAACTTTGCACTGAAAACAATCTGGGTTGACGACAACTACTTCAACGCACGCAGCATGGATGTGTATATCACTAAATTACGTAAACTTTTGAAGGACGATCAGAATGTTGCTATTATCAATATTCACGGAAAGGGCTACAAACTGATTACCCCTCAGGTAAAAGAAGACTAAACTTCCCGATCGACACAAAAACCGACAGACAAAAAAACCGCCTTATTCAGGCGGTTTTTTTGTTACGTCATATTGATACTTTACCTGAATTTTGCCATAATTTCATCCTGCGAAAAAATAACCATTGTAGTTTTTCCATCAGGAGTATGGTTTGGATTTTCGCAGGCAAAAAGCCTGTTGATCAAATCACTCATTTCCTCATTCGTCAAACTCTGACCTGATTTTATCGATGAAGCCTCAGCAAGCGCTAGCGCTATATTTTCGCTCACTTCGGCAGCCGAATTCAGCGCAGTGGTCCTCGCCTTTTCGATCAGCGTTTTAAGCAGCGCCACCACACTCTCAGTCCCCAATTGAGCAGGCACACCTGTTACCTGCACCAACTCACGATCGTCCATATTAAAATCAAAGCCGGCAGCATTCAGATCGTCAAGTATTTGTTCAAAATACAAAGCATCATCCTGGTGCAATTCGAGCGTTTCCGGAAATAAAACCTGCTGTGTACTCACCTTTCGAACAAGCATTTGCTGTAAAAACGACTCGAACAAAATCCTCACATGCGCCCTATGTTGATCAATCATTAGCATCCCTGATTTTACATTGGTCACAATAAACCTGTTCTTCAGTTGAAAATTGGTCGTTTGGAATTCAGATATTTCCTGCTGAAAAGCATGATGCAAGTCCTGCTGAGTGTTTATTTCCGGAGCAATTTCTTCTTCCTGGAAGGGAGTTACAGGCCGAACATCGGGAGTATCACCTTCGAATCCACCGTACAATTTCTCCCAATTAATTTCAGGCCGCTTATACGATGAGCTCACAAACGGATTATAATCAGGATTAAAACTTGTTTGAGGCGGACGAATATTTTCGAGCTGAATACTACGGGCAGGAATTTCAGGCGCATCTTCCTGATCAAAATCAATTGAAGGTACGATATTGAACTTTCCGAGAGCTTCTTTAACTGTCGCCGAAAGAATGGACCACAAGGCCTGTTCGTTTTCGAACTTTATTTCTGTTTTTGTAGGATGAATATTGATATCAATTGTTTGTGTATCCACCTCAAAATAAATAAAATAGTTAGGCCCCTCGGTAGGCTGTATCATATTATTATAAGCCAGCATAACAGCCTTATGAAAATAGGGATGCCGCATGTAACGCCCGTTCACAAAAAAATATTGATTGGCTGATTTTTGGGCAAATTCAGGTTTACCCACATACCCATGAATGCTCACCAGATTGGTAGATGTTTCGATAGGCAGCAGCTGTTGCTGGAAGCGTTTTTTAAGGGTTTTGCCAAATGTATTTTCAATTCTTACCTTCACGTTCGAAACCGGCAAGTGAAAAATTTCCTCATCGCCATCAAAAAAGGAAAATTCAACCTGAGCATTTACCAATGCTATGCGATAAAACTCCTGAAGCAAATGCGATTTTTCGACATTATCACTTTTAAGAAAGCGACGGCGCGCGGGAACATTGAAAAACAGATTTTTAACAAGAAAAGTGGTGCCTTTTTCGCACTGCATGGCTTCCTGTCTAAAAACCCTCGTACCAGCAATCTCAATCACCACGCCCAACTCATCCTCCTCGCGACGCGAACGCATTTCGACCTGGGCTACCGCGGCAATTGAAGCCAGCGCTTCGCCCCTGAAGCCCATCGTGCGTAGTGAGAATAAATCGGCTGCATCTTTTATTTTTGATGTGGCATGACGCTCAAAAGCCATTCGCGCATCTGTTTCGCTCATGCCTTTCCCGTTGTCAGTCACCTGAATCAGTGTGCGTCCGGCATCTTTCATCACGATTTGAATAAAATCGGCTCCTGCATCAATAGCATTCTCCACCAATTCTTTCAGCACAGAGGCAGGGCGTTGAATCACCTCACCGGCAGCAATCTGATTGGCTACAGCATCGGGCAAAAGATGAATTATATCACTCATTTATTTTCAAAAAAAAAATTTATTACACACTTTTGTTATACCAGACATGAACGACTTATAAAAAAAATGTGATTGTTGATGTGAATTACAAAAAAATCAGAAGGATAATCCGCTAAGAACCTTCTGATTTTTTTTATTATTTGATAAGGAAATAAGTAATAGCAAGTAGCAGCGCAAGAATAATAAAAATCCTGATATTTGAACTTCTTGCCTGCTCTCGCCTTATACTTTTATTTTGATTTGCCATTTCGCGGAAAGCTCCCCGTTTTATGATTGTTGGCCTATAAGTGCCATCTTCATTGGCTTTACTTTCTTCCAGCTTCTTCTCGCGCTCTTTGCTCGCTTCTTTTTTCGGATCGTAATAAATATAGCGATACTTGTACTCTTTCGGTTTATATAAATTAAATAGTCCCATAAAGTTGTGTTTTTAAAATTTAAAATACTAACTAAACTGACCGTTCTGGTTCACATTTACATCGTTTACAAACTGCCGGATTCTTTGTTCATCTTCCAGTTTGCAAATCAGTAACACATTGTCCGATTCAGCCACAATATATCCATCAAGTTCCTGAATCACTGCTAATTTATCCGGCGGAAGAGCCACAATATTGTTTTTACTTTCGTAAAACATTGTTTTGCATTTCAATGTAACATTTGCATCAACATCTTTTTCCGACATCTCGTATAGCGACCCCCAGGTACCAAGGTCAGTCCAGCCGAAATCGGAACAAAGTACATGAACATTTGCCGCTTTTTCCATGATACCATAATCAATTGAGATATTCGGGCAGGTAGCATACATGTCATCGATAAACTTTTGTTCATCAACTGTATTGTAAACATTCTTTCCTCCGTCAAATTTCAATGCCACTTCGGGCAATAAACTATGGAAAGCATGGTCGATGGTTTGAAGGTTCCATAAGAAAATACCCGAGTTCCAGAAAAACTCACCTGTCTCGAAAAAAATCTGTGCCAATTCGGCATTTGGTTTTTCGGTAAATGTTTTTACCTTGCGCAGGCTTGAGTCACCTTCGTCAATCTGAATATAACCATATCCTGTTTCGGGTCTGCTTGGTTTGATGCCGAGTGTGAGTAAACTATCGTTATGTTCTACGAAATCGAGACCTGTTTTTATAGCATCGATAAAATCTATTTCTTTCATTATCAAATGATCAGACGGAGCTACTACAATATTGGCTTTGTCGGTCATTGATTTAATTCTGTTAACTGCATAAGCAATACAAGGCGCAGTATTTCGGCGGTTTGGTTCAAGCAACACCTGACTGGGCTTAATTTCGGGCAATTGCTCCAGTATTAAATCTCTGTATAAAATATTGGAGACTATAAGTATATTTTCAACAGGCATAAGCCGGCTAAATCTGTCGAAAGTCATTTGCAAAAGAGAACGACCGGTTCCAAAAAAATCAAGAAATTGCTTAGGACGGTTATTTCTGCTGAATGGCCAGAAACGACTTCCAATGCCACCAGCCATTATAATGCAATAATTATTTTTCATAAATCTATTTAAAATTTTTTAGTTTTTCAGCCTGTTCTGTTCCAAAAATCGCACTAAGATAGTGAGATTTTTCGTGACAATGAAATTATTTGCAATCGTTTATTTTAAATATTTGATAAATAAACAATTATTCTACTATTTTGATATCACACAAAAAAACAACTAACTGCAGAAACGAAACGACAACCACATTCCACTGTTTCAACACAAAAATCGAAAGACTACAATCATTTAGTTTTCAGCCACAAACAAAGAAAACAGGCTTAAGCATAAAGCCATACCGCTTTTTTAATGTCGGTTTTATCGGTGATTTGAGCCACCATAAACGCGGCAACACTGGCACGCGAAATAGTAGGACTTCCTTTAATTTTCACCTTCTCCGTACCATGATTAACAACGGGTGATAGCGGTCCATCTGTAAGTCCTCCGGGGCGAACCACGATCCAGTCGAGCGAGCTTTGGGCTATTTGTTTTTCGTTTAGAGTATGGTCGGCCAGCGGTATGCGAAGCAAAACATCGGCAATCATAAAACGAGCAGGCTGCCCCACAAGGAAACGACTTTCGCCTGCTCCCACACTCGACATATAAATAAAACGCTTTACTTCTTCGGCCTCCATCGCATCAACAATATGCCGAATGCCCTGCGTAAATTCTGTAGCACGTTTTGTAAGCGATTTTCCACCCAGCGTAGACACGCAAGCATCGGCGCCGGCAACTACCGTTTTATTTTAGCTCTATCGTTCAATTCCCCCACCACAACTTTCAGGTTTTCATGCTCTAACGTTACCGAATCCGGTCGACGAACATAGGCTACAACTTCGTAACCTGCATCCAATGCCTGCTGCGTAACAAGAGTTCCGGTTTTACCTCCGGCTCCAAAAATAACAAGTTTCATACTCTTAAATATTTATTTTTTTCAATAAAACATTCTCTTGTGTATAAAAGTTGTATGAAGCGATATGTATTTAGTAACAACATGAATACGAAAAATGCCTTTTGAAATTCTCATCTCAGTTTAGTTTTGATGATCAAGAACCTACCAGCCCCTTCCTCCCCAAAAGAACACACAAACATCCCTGCGCAGCCTCTTTTTTGTTCGTACAGCAGGGTTGTTTCCAAACGTCATTAAGGAATAAAGAAAAGATATTTTGCCGGGATCGTTATTTTGGTGCTGTTCTGTACAAATAAATACCGACACCCAAAAACACAAAATTTGGAAGCCAAACGGCAAGGAAAGGAGAAAGCAACCCACCAACAGCAAATGTTGTAGAAAGCGTTGAGAACAATATATACAAAGCACTCAATGCGAGCCCTATTCCAAGATGAAAGCCCATTCCTCCTCGCACTTTGCGCGATGAAAGAGACACTCCGATAAGCGTCATAATAAAAGCAGCCAAAGGCATAGAATAGCGTTTATAATACTCGTCTTCAAACTTCTGAATATTTCCAACTCCTCTTGATTTTTGTCGTTGCAAATAATCCCTCAACTCCATATTATTCAGCTGAACGCTCTCTGCCGAAGTTATAAAAAACTCCCGTGGCTGCACTTTAATGACTGTATCGAGGCTTACTCCACTCGAAATTGATTCACGCATACCATTAAAGTCGCGCTTCAGGTAGTCGGTAATCTTCCAGTTATAGGCGGAGTCCCACGAAATGGTTTGAGCAGTCAAACGCGAAGTAAGTTTTTTGTCATCGAATTTTTCGAGCGAAAATCGATACCCTTTATTCTCAGCTATCTCGTAGCGCTCGATGTACATAATTACACCCGGCTCCACCTCCATCTGCACGTTCCTCGCATATTCCGATTTCACTTTTTTAATGTATTTATCTTCAAAGTTAATCAATTTTTCATTGGCAGGAGGAATAACATAACCACCCAGCACAAAAGCAATAGAACTAATTACAGCCGCCGAGATAAAATAGGGAAGCATTAATCTCTTGAAACTCACTCCACTTGCAAGGATAGCAATTATCTCCGTATTGGTGGCCATTTTTGAAGTAAAAAATATAACGGCAATGAACGTGAACAGCGGACTGAACATATTCATGTAGAAAGGAATGAAATTAAGATAATAGTCGAAAACAATGGCATTCAGAGGCGCATTGTTATCGAAAAAGTTATCAAGTTTCTCTGTAAGGTCAAAAACAATGGCGATGCTAAGAATCAGTACAATTGAATAAAAGTACGTACCCAGAAACTTTTTGATGATGTAGGTATCAATTCGCTTCAGTTTATATTGCTGAAAATCAATTTTCATTGCATTTAACCAATTAACTCAGATGAATATATTTTAGTAAGAAATAAGTACAGAATATTTTTTTTAAAGTCGTCTTCCCACCTGTTCCACCATTGCTTTTTTCCAATGCATGAAATCACCTTCAATGATGTGCTTACGAGCCTCTCCCACTAGCCACAAGTAAAATGCAAGGTTGTGAATAGAGGCTATTTGCATAGCCAACAGCTCCTTACTCACAAACAGATGTCGAAGATATGCTTTTGTATAACATCTATCAACGTATGAAGTTCCAAATTCGTCAAGCGGCGAAAAATCATTTTTCCATTTTTCGTTTTTCATATTCATAATTCCCTGCGATGTGAACAACATTCCATTACGCCCGTTGCGTGTAGGCATAACACAGTCGAACATATCAACTCCACGTTCAATTCCTTCGAGAATGTTCTGAGGTGTACCCACTCCCATCAAATAACGTGGCTTATCTTTAGGCAGAATTTCGTTCACAATCTCTATCATTTCGTACATCTTTTCGGTGGGTTCGCCCACTGCCAGCCCGCCAATTGCATTGCCTTCACGGTTTTGCGAAGCAATGAATTCGGCCGAAGCACGACGCAAATCGGGATACACACATCCCTGAACAATAGGAAAATAAGCCTGAGAATAATTGTATTTTGGTTCGGTATTGTCGAAATGCCTGATTCCTCTATCGAGCCAGCGATGCGTCAGCTCCATCGATTTTTTAGCATACTGATAATCGGCAGTTCCGGGAGTACACTCATCAAAAGCCATGATGATATCGGCACCAATTGTACGCTGTATGTCTACAGCTCTTTCAGGAGTAAACAAATGTTTACTTCCATCGATATGCGATCTGAAAGTAGCGCCTTCTTCTTTAATTTTTCGATTTTCGGAGAGAGAAAAAACCTGAAAACCACCACTATCTGTAAGAATTGGTTTATCCCAACCGTTGAATTTATGCAAACCACCGGCACGCTCAAGCGTATCAATACCAGGCCGCAGATACAAATGATAGGTATTTCCCAAAATGATCTGAGCCTTAATATCCTCTTTCAGCTCATGAAAATGAACGGCCTTGACTGATGCCACCGTGCCTACGGGCATAAAAATCGGCGTTTCAATCACTCCATGATCAGTAGTTATTTTGCCGGCACGCGCATTTGAATTCGGGTCGGTATGTTGTAGTTCAAAATTCATTTTTTTAGAGCTATAAGAAAGAAAATTACAGGTTGGTTAAAAATGTGACCTATTGAATATTATTCTATCGTTAAGTTGATAAAGTTCTCGAGAATTCGCTGACCAGCTTCGCCCGATTTTTCCGGGTGAAACTGCACAGCATAAAAGTTATCCTTTTGCAATGCAGAGCTATAGGTCTGAATATAATTTGTTTTTGCTATTGCCCGCTCGCAAGCCTCGACATAATAACTATGCACGAAATACATATATGTATTTTCGTCGACGCCTTTCATTAAATTTGTTTTGAGATCAGCAATATTATTCCAGCCAATATGAGGGATTTTGAATCCATCGGTAGCAGGAAAAAGTTTCACTTTCTCGGAAAAAATGCCAAGACAGACGGTATTATTTTCCTCCGACGAAGCACACATCAATTGCATACCCAAACAAATGCCCAAAACTGGTTGTTTAAGCGAACAAATGAGCTGATCGAGACCTTTTTCGGCAAGGTATTTCATTGCCGATGAAGCCTCGCCCACTCCGGGAAAAATAACCCTGTCGGCACTTCTGATTTCGTCATGATTATCGGTTACAACTGCATGGACTCCAATACGTTCGAGCGCAAACATTACTGAACGTATATTTCCAGCATTGTATTTTATAATCACCACTTTCATCTACTCAGATTTTTTATTGGATTTATACTATTTTGTTGGTGGCAGTATCAGGAAAAACGACAGCAGGCTTGAATGTCCTGGCTTCGTCCATTTCCATCATTGCATACGACATAATAATAACAATATCTCCTGGTTGAACAAGACGGGCGGCAGCTCCATTGAGACAAATCACCCCTGATCCACGTTGGCCCGGGATTACATAAGTTTCGAATCGCTCACCATTGTTATTGTTAACAATACTTACTTTTTCGTTGGCTATGATATTGGCTGCATCCATTAAATCCATATCAATGGTAATGCTTCCTATATAGTTTAAATTCGCTTCGGTAACTGTTACTCTGTGAATTTTTGATTTTACTACGGTGACTAACATAATTACAAATTGTGTGTTTTTAAAAAAGGAATAAAAATATAACCATTTATAGCTCTCTATTCCCAGGGTTTATCGTCTGAGCGTTTCTGCTTTAAACTGTTGGATATTTTATGTTATCGATTAAACGAACCTCGCCGCAAAAAACAGCCACACAGCCCACCGTTGGTTTTTCCCAGTTGGCGGCAGTTTGAAGCGTTTCAATATTTGCAATTTCGTAATACTCCACCTCAAGGCCATCTATTTCATTAAGACGCTCAGTGACCAAATGCTTCAGTTCAACGGGGTTTAAATCAGGCACAAAGTTACGACTTTCGGACAAGATTTTTGATATATTTACAGCAATTTTCCGCTGCTCGGGAGTAAGACGCTCATTGCGGCTACTCATAGCCAAACCGCCAGATTCGCGCACGATAGGGCAATCAACAATTTCAACACTCATATTCAAAACATTAACCATACGATGAATAATTGCCAATTGTTGAAAATCCTTTTCGCCAAAATAGGCTTTAACGGGACAAACCAGAGCAAAAAGCTTACTTACAATTTGCACCACTCCATTAAAATGTCCGGGACGAAATTTACCTTCCATCACCTTATCAAGGCCTCCGAAATCGAACTCGAACGCTTGCTTCATCTCATCAACTGTATATATATCAGAAGGCTGAGGCGCAAAAATCAAATCGCAACCTGTTGCAGTAAGTAGTTGTGCATCAGCTTCGATTTTGCGGGGATATTTTTCAAGATCCGTTAAATTATTAAACTGTGTTGGGTTAACGAATATACTTACTACATTGAAATCATTTTCGCTTACCGATCGTTCAACAAGAGAAATATGCCCATCATGCAAAGCTCCCATAGTAGGAACAAACCCAATTGTACGTCCGGCGTTCTTAACCGACTGTATTTCAGATCTCAGCTCCTCAACATTCGAAATTATTTTCATTCTGTCTGTGAATTTTTATTCCGTAATCTTTCAAATTATCATTAAAAAACGCTGCAAAAGTACAAAAACTTATTTGTTTATAAGGTCACTCGCCTTCGGTATAGATGAATAAAAGGTTTTTGCAACATATGTTTATTGTTTTTTAGCTAATTGAATTACAAAGCTATAGTTTAGTGCAAAGCTATAAAAAACACTAACAGGCTTAGTTAAATTTATCAAAAACAACTTTTCGTTTAGCGTTAGCCAACAGCATGAAAACAACATTAATCAATTGATAGAATGAATTGTAATGATTTAAAAAGTTGAAAGAAAAACACAAATTTAATATTTAGAATATAATTCCACTTAACATTTTGGTTATAAGTCTTGTGTACATCCGATTTTTTTTATATATCTTTGCATACCGAATGTATTTCAAGCTTCGAATATTTATTTGTATGAAAAAAGTGAACAAAGTATTGTATATTTCGCAGGAAATATACCCTTATTTACCTGAATCTGAAATTGCCAATATGGGGAGATATCTTCCACAAGCAGTACAGGACCGAGGGAGAGAAACCCGAACTTTTATGCCAAAATTCGGAGCCGTTAATGAACGAAGAAACCAACTGCACGAAGTAATTCGTTTATCTGGCATGAATTTAATTATTGACGACACAGATCATCCATTAATTATTAAAGTAGCTTCGATACAGGCAGCCCGCATGCAGGTTTATTTTATCGACAACGATGATTATTTTCACAGAAAAGAAACAATCGCAGATGCAAATGGCAACGAATACGAAGACAATGATGAACGCACCATTTTCTTTGTACGTGGAGTGATGGAAACTGTAAAAAAACTCCGCTGGACTCCCGATGTAATTCATTGCCAGGGCTGGATGACTGCTTTAGCACCATTGTACATCAAAAAAGCTTATAATCAGGATCCTTTTTTCAAACATTCGAAAGTTGTATATTCGGTTTTTAACGATGATTTCAAAAAACCATTCCGAAACCTGTTTGCCGAACGACTGCTGCTTGAAGGCATTGAGAAAAAACATGTATTTCAGGTAAAAGACAAAGTGATAGATTATGTAGCTTTATCTAAACTTGCCATCGATTTTTCGGATGGCGTGATTCAGTCGAGCAAAGAAATCAATCCGGGCATCACCGACTACATCAAAGAAAAAAACATCAAGTTCCTGCCTCATGTGGAGGGCGAAGACTATGCAGATGATTATGTGAGATTTTACGATAGCCTGACTTGATTTTAAACTTAACTTCACAAAAAAATCAACACAATATCAATCAACAATTATTTCATATCGTATGAAATTCAACTCGTATCTTTTATTTCTCCTGATCTCGCTCTTTACGGCCTCGTGCACCGACACACTCACAGAAATGGGATCTCAAATTCAACCCGAAGGTGATAAAGTTATTGTCGACACCGCCACATTGAATATGAATACGGAGAATATTATTGTTCCGTACATGTATTCGAGACCAGACTCCTTGATGTTAGGAACTTTTGTTGATTACACTTATGGCACCACCTATGCCGACATTCTGACGCAACTACAACCTCCCGTGGATGTTTCGTTTCCTGCCAATGCTGTTCCCGACTCAGCCAAATTAATAATGTATTATTATTCGTGGTTTGGCGACAAGTACTCGCCAATGGAAGTGAACATATACGAAATGAACAAAGGAAAAACCTTTAACTTTACCGGTTTGTACAGATCGGACATAGACATAAACGAGTATTCGGACAAAAACATTAAACTTGGAGGAAGAATATTTACGGTGAAAGATGCGGTAATTACGCGTCCCGACTCTTCTGCTATCGAATTTCCACTATCGCAGGATTTCGTTCAAAGATTCTCGCCCGAACTTAAAAAGAGATACACCGACGACACAGCGAACGATTTTCATAAAACATTCAACGGCATTTATATCACAACTGATTTTGGATCGGCCAGCATGCTGTACATAAGGACTATTTTAATGCGTTATTACTTTCACTACACATACAAAACAAAAGCAGCCGACGGAGTGACCGACTCGACAGTAGTGATAAAAACGTATATGAACTATCCGGCCAATGAAGAAGTCCGTCAGATCAACCGCTTTCAGCACCCCAACGTTACGAAAATAAAACAAAACTTCGATGCAACGCCCGAAATCAATGCCGTGTCGGCTCCGGCCAACATATACACCAAAATAAATATGCCATTTAGCAAGCTGCAAGCTAAAACCAGCGTAAACGGAAAAACACGATTAATCAACAGAGCTGTTCTCAGAGTTGATGTAGCCGAAATAGACAAAAACAAATTGGCGCAACCACTTCCATCTTCTATGTTGCTGATCAAAGAATCTGAATACGAAGACTTTTTCAGCAAAAGAGAGCTTCCGACCGACACTACGGCTATACTTACAAGTATTTCCTACGAAACGGATAAAGACACCGACGAAACAATTTATTATTATTCCTTCAACCTGGCAAAACTGATCACAAAAGAACTGAACAATACAGGTACGCAAGAGGACATTAACTTCATATTAGTTCCCGTGTCGCTGCTCTACGATGGCAATAAGTCAATTATTGAAGTAAAACCACAAAACCTCATGAGAGCAGTAAAAATATGCTCTGGCACTCACTCCAAACGACCGATGAAACTGAATGTGGTGTACAGTGGTTTCTAACTACGATTTCGTTTTAAAACAAACAGATAACAAAAAAGCAGCAGCGAAAGTGAATCACTTTCGCTGCTGCTTTTTTGTTTCAATTTTTATTTCTGACGAATAAAAATCTGAATCGGAGTTCCGGTAAAATCATATTTTGCTCTGATTTTATTCTCCAGAAAACGACGGTATGGATCTTTTACATATTGTGGCAAATTAGCAAAAAACACAAATGTTGGAATGTAAGTGTTTGGCAATTGCGTTACATATTTTATTCTTATAAATTTTCCTTTCAATGCTGGCGGTGGATAATTTTCGATAGCCGGCAAAAGATATTCGTTGAGTTTGGCTGTAGGTATTTTACGGAATTTATTTTCGTAAACCGCCACAGCTGTATCCACCACTTTCAGGATACGTTGTTTGGTAGTTACCGAAGTAAAAATAATAGGGAAATCGACAAAAGGAGCCAATCTTTCACGTATCTCTTTTTCTAATTTCTTAATATCGTTTGCTTCCTTGTTTTCAATTAAATCCCATTTGTTTACGCAAACAACAAGTCCCTTTTTATTTTTCTGAATAAGCGAAAATATATTTAAGTCCTGACTTTCGAGTCCACGGGTAGCATCCAACATCAAAATACAAACATCCGAGTTTTCGATCGCACGAATAGACCTCACCACTGAGTAATACTCCAAATCTTCGTTTACTTTGGCTTTTTTACGAATTCCGGCAGTGTCGACAAGGTAAAAATTATGGCCGAACTTATTGAATTTGGTATAAATCGCATCACGTGTCGTACCGGCAATATCAGTTACGATCGTGCGTTCTTCGCCAATAAAAGCATTAACAATAGATGATTTTCCCGCATTAGGCCTTCCAACTACTGCAAAACGAGGCAATTCGTCATCGATATCCTCGCTAAAGTCAGGCTTGAAATAAGTCAGTAATTTATCAAGAAAATCACCTGTTCCCAGCCCATTGATGGCCGAAATAACAATCGGCTCGCCCAGGCCCAACTTGTAAAACTCTGCAGCATTGTACTGCCAGTCGAAAGTATCGGCTTTGTTTGAAACCAATAGTACCGGTTTGGTGTGTCCTCGCAGAATCTGTGCTACTTCAAGGTCGTAGTCTGTAATTCCATTCTGGATATCCACCATAAAAAGAATAATATCGGCTTCCTCTATGGCGAGCACCACATGCCGTTTAATCTGGTCTTCGAAAACATCTGCCGAATTTACAACCCAGCCTCCGGTATCGATCACCGAAAATTCTCGTCCATCCCATTCGCATTTACCGTACTGACGGTCGCGGGTAGTTCCGGCTTCTTCATTCACTATGGCTCTACGCGTTTTGGTAAGCCTGTTAAACAAGGTCGATTTTCCCACGTTGGGTCGACCCACAATTGCAACAATATTTCCCATTGTTTTTTTGTATATCTATTAAGTTAGATATTTACATTCCATTTTTCTTTTAATTGGGGGTTTTCTCAAATCCCCAAAGCGGGTGCAAATAATTCGGGCACAAAGGTACGGAAATTTGTTGGATGGGAAAAATTTAGTAATCAGTCGCTTTTATCAGTTTTACAACTTACATTTAAAACTAACCCGCTAGAATAAAAAAAGTCTTGCTGCAAAAAAACAGCAAGACTTAAAAACGATTGCATTTTGTTTGATAAACCTATGATAGTTTCACATTTACTGCATTTAATCCTTTTCTTCCTTCTTCGATATCAAAAGTTACTTCGTCGTTTTCCTTGATTTTGTCAATCAAACCGGTAGAATGTACAAAGTATTCTTTCGATGAATCTGAGTCCTTAATGAATCCAAAACCTTTTGATTCATTAAAAAATTTTACTGTTCCGTTACTCATTTAATAGTTTTTAAAAATTATTGGCGCAAGTTAGTAATTCTTTTTGAAATAATTTATATTTTAAAAAAAAAATAATCATCAATCTCTATTGCGCTACAAATCAGCGCCATGCAAAAACAACATTTTTAAGTACAGAGGTTTTTTGTTACTTTCTACCGAAAATAGTCTTATCGTCCAGTCTCATCAAACAGCTTTGTGTTGTGCTTTAAAACTTTTAGAATAAGGTACAATACCAAAGATACCACTGTGCATATAAAAATCCAGTCTATATCCAACTTAATTTGTGAATTTTCGATGGAATATCCCAGGTTATGAAACACAAAAAGCAAAACAAAAATCGCGAGTAAGCCGTTTTTCTCCTTTTTAATCACTTTTTTGACACTAAAATCGTATTCTGGTCTTTTAAAATGCTTAAAGCTTGGAATAAATGCCGGAGTATGTGCTGCCCAATCGGTATAAACCGTACCAAACTTACCGCGCAAAAATTGTTCTTCGGCATACATAATTCTCTCGTAATAAACCCAGTAAACAAGAATAAAAACAACAACAAACCATGCGTTAGCAATCAGCAAAGCAGCACCTAACCACATAAAAAAGTTACCAAGGTAAAGCGGATGCCTCACACATGAATAAATACCACTGCTATTCAGCTCATCGGCCAGCTGGCCTTGTTTCGTGTTTCGGCCCGAAGTATTTGCCGGTGTGTGTCCCACGGTGTAAATTCTTATGCCCAATCCTAAAAGCGAAACTGCCAGACTACAATATTCAATGACACTATAAGGTACGCAACTTCCATCCACACTATATAGTTTATCAAAAACAAATACGATAATCCCTACAAATACGATAATCAGTGGTAAATTTCCACGATATCTGAATAAAAAATTTCCCTGCGATTCAAATTCTTCCTGTAATGCCATTTTGTTTGAAATAATTTTTATTGTGTTATTATAAATTTTTGAAATGATTTTTTAATAAAGTTACCAGTTGATTGGATTTAAGCCATTGCTTATGAGATAATTGTTCGCTGTCGAGAAATGGCCACAGCCAATAAATCCACGGTAAGCCGACAATGGCGATGGATGCACCGACTTCAACACCAAATGCTTCTGCCCATCAACAACAGCACCCTTCTGCTGCGCATAGTTTCCCCACAGCATAAATACAACATGCTCCTTTTCCTGAGCCACTTTACGAATCACAGCGTCGGTAAAAGTTTCCCAACCACGTCCCTGATGCGAACCGGCTGAGTGTGCCTGCACTGTAAGCGTGGCATTGAGCAGCAGCACGCCCTGGTCGGCCCAACGTTCCAAATTACCACTCGTTGGCATTGGTTTTCCCAAATCTCTTTCTATCTCTTTGAAAATATTAATCAGGGAAGGTGGAAAATCGACACCTGTGTTTACCGAAAAACACAATCCGTGCGCCTGACCATCGTTGTGATAAGGATCCTGTCCAATAATCACCACCTTCACTTTGTCGAACGGACAATGATCAAATGCACTGAATATCATATTTCCAGGCGGAAAAATCTTTTTTGTTTTGTATTCGTCACGTACAAAATTTGTGAGTTGAGCAAAATATGGTTTTTCAAACTCATCCTGCAAAACCCTTTTCCACGAAGCATCAATTTTTACATCCATTTTGTTTATTTGAACTATTTATTTCAAATCGATCCAGTTTTGATTTCGCAACATAGCAACCCTTCAAACTGAGTCATACGCATCACTCAATCTCACAAACAATTACTGCAATGCGTCTACAGCCGCCTTTAATTGGTCCATTGCCTGTGCAAGTACACTTCTGGGACAAGCCACATTTAGCCTTAAATGATTTTCGCCTCCGGGACCAAAAATCGTCCCTTTGTTCAGGCCCAAACGCGCCTGAAGTGAGAAAAACCGATGCAGTTCGTCTGTTTCCATGCCTAAGTTTTCACAATCGAGCCAGACCAGAAACGATGCTTCCGGAATCATTGGAACAATTTGTGGAACATGCTTACTCAGATATTCTGCAATAAAATCTATATTTTTCTTCACATAATCAAGCATTTGCAAACGCCACTCCTCTCCATGTTCGTAGGCCGCCACAGCACCGATATAAGCAAACAAATTGCCCGAATTCATTTCTGATGCTTCGAGAAATTCAGCAAATTTATGTCTCAAATCCGCATTGGGAATAATGTAGCCCGAACTGATAAGACCTGGCATATTGAATACTTTTGTAGGTGCCATAAAAGTAACGGTGTGATTTTCGGCCCATTCTGACACACAGGCCATAGGCGTATGTCGGGTATTTCCGGGCAACACAATGTCGGCATGTATTTCATCGGACACAATGGTTACATTGTGTTTTTCGCAAATATCGACCAATTGTTGCAATTCTTCGTGCATCCACACTCTTCCTCCGGGATTGTGAGGATTACAAAGTATGAAAAGTTTCGTTTTCGAACTGAATTTCGTCTCCAATTCTTCAAAATCCATTACGAATTTCCCATCCTTCTCAATCAACGGGTTATAGACCAAAGTACGGTTATTGTTTTTGACAACATTGAAAAAGGGATAATAAACAGGAGGTTGAACAATAATTTCATCGCCAACTTCGGTGAGGCACTGTACAGCAAAAGCAAGTCCGGGAACAATGCCGGGCAAAAACCCAATCCATTCACGTTTCACATTCCAGTTGTGATGAGCCGTAATCCACTGTTGCATCAGCGGATAAAAGTTCGCAGGTGGCATAGTGTAGCCCAAAACTGGATGTTCGAGCCGCTGACGCAAAGCATCTAAAATAAAATCGGGTGTCCGAAAATCCATATCGGCCACCCATAATGGCAAAACATCCTCTGTTCCAAAAAGAGCTTTACAACGTTCAAGTTTTACTGCGTTCGTATTTTTACGGTCGATTACTTCGTCGAAATTATATTGCATTTATCTTTGTTATTATATGATTTATTTTTTCAATTAAAAAACGCTCCTCATGGCATTGTCGTCAACTCAACAATTGGGTTTCCGATACATGCATTGGGCAATGGAATATTCAGCAAACGTGAGATGGTGGGAGCAATATCACTCATGCGGTAAGGAGTACTAATTTGCTGAGCTTTTATATTTTTGCCATAAAAACAAACCGGCGAATACGAAACAATGGCATTGGATTCACCCACCGGATTCAGCTTTTCGTCTACTTCGAGCCAACCAGGCATCAACGAGATAACAACATCGCCCACACTGTTTTTATGTACCGAATTACGCAATCGGTTGAATTCAGAATTGGAACTTCCACCCATATTAAGCAGCTGAGAAACAGGATATGCTGAATGAACCCCTTCAAACTCATGCATGAAATCAGCAACTGTTTGTTGCATTTCTCTCAAATTAAGTTTTTTCTCTTCGATTTTTTGTTTATTCAGAAAAATATTTTTTCCGTAGTAGCCAGTAATCCACCTTTCTTGTCCATACAACGCCATCAAATAGGTATTTACCAACGACATTGATCGGTTGGCACTAAAATATCCGGCAGGTATATTGTTTTCGCCCAACTCAGTAGGCGAGTGTTGATCTGTCTGATTTCCAAACATAAAAAAGAGTGTCTTATCCACTCCTATTTTAGCTTCAATTTGCCTGATAAGTATCTGAATTTCTTTATCGAGTCTTAAATAAAGATCTTCCTTCTCGGCCGAATGAAGCGAAAACAGCTTCTCATTTGGTGTACGTACCGTAAACTGAAGCATCAGCATATCGGGCACATCATCGGTTCCTAATTGTTCTTGTTCAATAATTTTGTAGCCCAATTCGGCTACCAACCTATTAGCAGCCGGCGTATTTTTAAGTATAGTTGCCGATGTTTGTTTGCTTTTTTTATCGGTAGGTCGGTAACTGAAAGCTTCGATATTTTTATTTTTAGAAGCGGCCTGGTAGGTAGATATTGCATAGAGTGGTTGCCACGAAGTGCCGATAATATTCCTGAACTCACCATTCACGTTCATTTCATCGGCAGCCCTATTGAGTCCTTCCCTGTAATAACCTGTAGTTACCCACTTAAGAAACACATCGTCAATCCATGCTACACTTCCTGCCGTATGACCTCCCAACATGATCGCATCCTCGGGTTGAATGGCCACAGCATAACTTTTTGCCCTCCCCGGAAACGACATCATCAATTCATCCAACACTGTAGATGACAATAAATTATGTGCCGAAACAGTTTCGGAAGTTCCTATACCAATTTCCTGATCATCAGCAATTATCGACTGCACTTTATCGCTCAATCTGTTATAAAACCTATTCCCGACCACACCGTTGTAAAAAGGTACCGATCCGGTCACCACCGAAGCGATATCAGCAGCATTTCCCGCAGAAACGATATTATAACTTACATTGCTGAGTTTAGCTCCCTGCTGAACCAACAGTTTAAATCCACCCGGATCAAATGAATTCATCATCTTCTCCAAATGACTTTGCTGCAAACCATCAATCATAATGCCCACCACAAGTCGCGGACGTTCAGTTGCTGTGGACTGAGCATAAACACGCCCAATGCAAAAAAGCAAAGCAAAAGTCAGAAAAAGATTTTTAAAAAATAATTTCATTCAAAACTGTTCATTGAAAATTAGAGAACGCCTTTGGTGGATGGCAATTCGTATTGATATATATCACGCTTCACTGCCATTTTAATTGATTTGGCAAGGGCTTTGAAAATTCCTTCAATTTTATGATGTTCGTTGTCGCCTTCGGCTTTAATGTTAAGATTCATTCTTGCAGCATCGCTCAACGATTTAAAAAAGTGCAGTATCATCTCTGTAGGCAAATCGCCCACATACTCGCGTTTAAATGTTGCATCGTAAACCAACCAGGGCCTGCCACCAAAATCAAGCGCTACCGAACATAAACTATCGTCCATGGGGAGGCAGAATCCATATCGTTCAATTCCTCTTTTATCTCCTAAAGCTTTCGCAAAAGCCTCTCCCAGCGCCAGCGCCGTATCTTCGATTGTATGATGTTCATCTACTTCAAGGTCACCGTTTACACAAATCGTTAAATCACAACCCGAATGCTTCCCTATTTGCTCCAGCATATGATCGAAAAACTTCAAACCGGTACTGATACTACATTTGCCGCTTCCATCCAAGTTAAGTTCTACAAGGATATCAGTTTCTTTGGTTGTTCTTTTCACCGTCACTTTTCTTTCGCCTGCAAACAAAAATTCAGCAACCCTATCCCAACTTGTTGTTTGCAACGCACAATAATCGGTCAAACCTTTATCGACCAACACGTTTTCATCATTGCTCAGGAATATTGCTTTACAACCAAGATTTTTAGCTAATTCTACATCGGTGATACGATCGCCAATAACAAACGAACCTGCCAAATCGTAACTATCTGAGAAATAATCCATCAACATCGCCGTTCCTGGCTTACGGGTGGGTAAATGATCTTCGGGAAAAGAAGTATCTACAAATATCTTATCAAATTCAATTCCTTCTCCTTTCAAAATCTGCAAAAATTTAGCCTGTACAACATCAAAATTTTCCTGAGGATACACATCCGTACCTAAGCCATCCTGATTTGTAACCAATGCCCATTCGAAATCAAGTTTCGTTCTGATGAAAAACAGATTGCGAATGACAGCCGGTAAAAATTCAATTTGTTCCACACTGTCGACCTGAAAAGTTACAGGCGGCTCAATAATTATTGTTCCATCCCTATCAATAAAAAGAACTTTTCTTTTGTTTACAGCATTATATATTTCCATATCGGATTTTACTTTAGTAATTTATACTTATTGAGCCTACAAAAATAGTTCAATTTTATGTGAAACGAAAATACAGGGAGAAAGAAGGCTGTAAATCTAAAAAATTGAACAAAGGATGGCAGTAATCAAAAATCTGTTCGTACTTTTGTGCTTGATTTCTGAGCGCATCTATGAAAAGTTAAATTTAAACAAATCAACAATATAATTATGGAATGGTTTTTTTCGCTTCTTAACGATGAGGGCATAGCCCATATTATTTTACTTTATTCTTTTGTAATCGCGATTGGCGTTATGCTTGGTAAAATTAAGATTTTTGGCATTTCACTGGGGGTTACTTTTGTGCTGTTTGTTGGGATACTTGTAGGTCATTTTGGGTTTAGCGTTAACGCTGAAGTGCTGCACTTCATCCGTGAGTTTGGACTCATTCTGTTTATTTTTTCCATTGGTCTTCAGGTTGGTCCCGGATTTTTCTCTTCATTCAAAAAAGGCGGAATGAAACTAAATATGCTGGCAGCATCGGTGGTACTACTTGGCGTGGCCACTACAATAGGTTTGTTTTACGCATTTGGAGGCCGCATTCCGATGCCTATGTTTGTAGGCATCCTTTCGGGAGCCGTTACCAACACCCCGGGACTTGGTGCAGCACAAGAAGCACTGCGCCAGCTTCACGAAGCAGGTCAAATCACTGAAATTCCACAGATTGCACTCGGCTATGCCGTAGCTTATCCACTTGGTGTAATGGGAATTATACTTTCATTAATTTTTATACGCGTCATTTTCAAAATAAATTTTGAAAATGAAACTAAAAAACTAACCGAAAACAGCAATTCAAGTGCCGACACTACCAAAATTATTTCTATCGAGATACAATCGAAAGCCATCAACGGAAAAAACCTATCCCAAATCCGGAAATTAATCGGACGTCAGTTCGTGGTTTCCCGTTTGCTAAGCGAAGGAAATTACTCTATCCCCAATGGAAAAACAGTACTTAAAAATGGTGATTTCATTCTTGTAGTAACTTCCGAAACCGATGCAAGTGCTATCGTTGACATTATGGGTGAAGAAATTGAGTACGACTGGAAAGAATCTGAAAACAAAATGATTTCGCGTCGTATTGTAATTACACGTGGCGTGATCAACGGAAAAACGCTAGGATCGCTCAAACTCAGATCGGTGAATGTGAACTGTACCCGTGTCATCCGTTCGGGTTTCGATTTGCTTGCCAGCTCGGAACTTGTACTTCAGGTAGGCGACCGTGTAGTAGTGGTTGGAACACCCGAAGCCATCAAACGCGTGGAAGACATGCTCGGGAATACTTTAAAACGACTCGACGAACCACATATCATTACAATCTTTGTAGGGATATTTCTTGGAATTATTTTCGGAAGCATTCCCGTCTTCATCCCAGGAATGCCAATGCCTGTGAAATTAGGATTGGCGGGTGGTCCTCTTGTGATTGCTATTTTACTGGGACGTTTCGGATCGAAGCTAAAACTCATCACATATACAACTCAAAGCGCCAACCTTATGTTGCGCGAAATAGGAATTACACTTTTCCTTGCCAGTGTAGGTCTGGCTGCGGGTGGTAAGTTTGTTGAGACTGTAGTTTCGGGTAACGGGCTACTATGGGTTTTATGCGGATTCATTATTACAACTTTACCATTACTCATTGTTGGATTTGTAGGTCGTAAATTTATGAACGTAAATTACTTTACCCTCATGGGGCTTCTTTCGGGAAGTATGACCGACCCACCTGCTTTGGCCTATTCAAATGCCACAGCCGGCAACGATGCTCCTTCTATTTCCTATTCAACTGTATACCCATTGACAATGTTTCTTAGAGTTATTATGGCTCAGATACTGATTTTGGCATTTGTGTAAATACATATAATACATAATGAAAAGCCCTGAAGTGAATAACTCAGGGCTTTTTTTGTGAAACAATCTTGAAATCTGCAATTTAGTATGAAAAAGAGTTTGTATTTTTGTAATGTTTTAGATAAATAAGCTTTACCCATCAAAATTTAAAATTGATATGGAAAGTAATGTCATTGCGTCCGGTAAAATTATCATAGAGAATCGCATTTTTAATCTGCGAGGAATGCAGGTAATGATTGATAGAGATCTTGCAGAACTTTATGGAGTAGAAACCAAAGTATTAAATCAAGCTGTAAAACGTAATATTGAGCGTTTTCCACCTCAATTCAGACTACAGCTAACTGACAATGACCTCTCTGAACTGGTCACAATTTGTGACCGGTTCGAAAAACTCAAACACTCTTCAAGTCTGCCTTATGCTTTTACCGAGCAGGGGGTTGCCATGCTTTCCGCTGTTTTAAAGAGCGGAACAGCCGTAAAAGTCAGTATTCAAATCATACAAACTTTTGTAGAAATGCGCAAATTCATAAGTAACAATGCTTTGATATTCGAACGTTTAGATAAACTTGAAAAAGCAAAAATAAAAACCGACCAAAAGTTTGAAAATATATTTAAAGCACTTGAAGACAAAGACATAAAACCTGACAAAGGCATTTTTTTTGATGGTCAGGTATTCGATGGTCTATACCTTTGTGGCCGGTTTAATACGTAAAACTGAAAAATCAATTATACTGATTGACAATTATGTAGATGACACCACACTCACTTTATTTTCGAAAAGAAAAGCCGGAACAGAGTTTAAAATTTACACACATCAAATCAGTGCACAATTGGCTTTGGATATTAAAAAATTCAATACACAACATGGAGTTGTTGAAGTATTTGAGCTTAAATTAGCACACGACCGATTTTTAATTATTGACAATACCGAGCTCTATCACATTGGCGCATCACTCAAAGATTTAGGTAAAAAAATGGTTTGCCTTTTCGAAAATGAACACGGAAGTATTACCTTTGCTGCGCAAAATTCAAGAATACAGTTAAATGCTCTACCCTTCAGATATTGAACAAAAAATAGCTTTCGCCACCATTCGCCAGTTACTTAAGGCTAAATGTGTGAGTACTTTGGGAGAAGAAAAAGTCAACGAAATAACTTTTTCGACCGAACATGCCATTGTAACAAAGTTACTCAGTCAGACCGACGAAATGCTGCGCATACTCACAACAGAGGCTGATGAATTACCCATTGGCAATTTTTACGATGTGCGTCCGGCATTGTCGCGCATCAGAATTGAAGGTTTATATCTGGACGAAGTCGAGGTCTTCGATCTTCGCCGGGCTTTAGAAGCATTACAGCTTTTGGTTGTATTTCTAACAAAACGCGAATCAGGAGTTTACCCTTACCTGCATGAGCTGATTCAGGGAGTTGAAACATTTCCACTTATTATCAATAGAATTGATAGTATTCTGAATAAATTTGGAAAAATAAAAGACAACGCTTCGCCCGAACTGGCACGCATTCGCAAAGAGATATTTCAGGTACAGGGCTCAATTTCCCGAACGCTGAATTCTATACTTCGCCAGGCGCAAGTCGATGGTTATGTGGAGAAAGACGTTGCGCCTACTATGCGCGAAGGCAGATTGGTAATTCCGGTTTCGCCTGCTTTTAAACGCAAAGTGAATGGAATTGTACACGATGAATCGGCCACCGGGAAAACAGTTTTTATCGAACCCACACAGGTAGTGGAAGCCAACAATCGCCTGCGCGAACTTGAAGGCGAAGAACGAAGAGAAATTATACGTATTTTGGTGGAATTTACAAATTTTATTCGGCCACATACTCAATCCATTGTGGCTTCACAGTATTTTCTTGGCGAAATTGATTTTCTGCGGGCAAAAGCTCTTTTTGCCATCGAAATTAAAGCCATCAAACCTCGTATCGACAATTGCTGCCAGCTGGAATGGGCCAAAGCAATTCACCCTATTTTATATCTCTCGCTGAAAAAGCAAGGAAAGGAAATTGTCCCACTGGACATTACGCTGAATGAAAAGCAAAGGATACTGATTATTTCCGGGCCTAATGCCGGTGGAAAATCGGTGTGTTTAAAAACTGTTGTTTTGCTTCAATACATGATGCAATGCGGACTGCTGATTCCGGTTCACGACAGCAGTAGAGCCGGAATTTTCGAACGGCTATTTATTGATATCGGCGACGAACAATCCATCGAAAACGATTTATCTACTTATAGTTCGCATTTGCTGAACATGAAATTTTTTATTAAAAACAGCAATCCCAGCACACTGCTGCTGATTGATGAATTTGGTACAGGTACCGAACCTTTGATTGGTGGCGCTATCGCCGAAGCATCGCTTGAGCGTTTTAACAAAAACATGGCTTTCGGAGTTATCACAACGCATTATACTAATTTAAAGCATTATGCTGAGGACACTCCGGGAGTTGTAAACGGAGCCATGCTTTACGATAGGCAACATTTGCAACCACTGTTTGAGCTGAGCATTGGCAACCCAGGAAGTTCATTTGCCATTGAAATAGCCCGAAAAATAGGTCTACCTGAAGACTTAATTGCCGATGCCGCCTCAAAAGTAGGAACAGAACATCTTGACTACGACAAACATTTACAGGACATTGTACGGGACAAGCGATATTGGGAAAACAAACGCCAGCAAATACGTCAGAAAGAAAAGAAGCTTGAGGAAACACTTGAAAAATACGAAACCGAGCTCAACAACATCGATCGCCAAAGAAAAGAAATTACATCGAAAGCAAAAGATGAAGCCAATAATTTATTGTCGGCTGCCAATGCAAAAATAGAAGCCACAATTCGGCAGATAAAAGAAGTACAGGCCGAAAAAGAAAAAACGAAGGAAATAAGGAAAGAACTGGACGATTTCAAGAAAAAAGTAACTCCTTCAAATCAAACACAAAGCGACCCGAAGAGGCCAAAATCAAAACTATTGATTCGTAAAGAAAGTAATCAAAGTTCCGCTTTGGGAAATTCGGTGAGTTTGGTTGTTGGAGCCAATGTACGGCTGAAAGGCCAAACGGCAACAGGTAAAATTATAGAAATTCAGGACAAACAGGCCATTGTTGCATTTGGCCAAATGAAATCTACCGTAAAACTGACAAAATTAGAACCTATCAGTAATACACAATTAAAAAAAGAAGCCCGGAAGTACGAAAATCTGGGAACCACATCTTCCGATGACGTTCGGCAAAGGAAACTCACCTTTAGCTCCGACATTGATGTTCGGGGCATGAGGGTCGACGAAGCCTTGCAAGCCGTTATGTATTATATCGACGATGCCATTATGGTAGGTGTATCCGAGGTTCGTATTTTACATGGTACAGGTACCGGTGCATTGCGTCAAATGATCCGGCAATATTTGCCTACGATTCAGGGCGTACGTTCTTTCCGCGATGAACATGTTCAGTTAGGAGGTTCGGGAATCACCATCATTGAGTTTGAGTGAAAACCCAAAAGCAATCAGGAGTTTACAAAGGATTGCAACTTTTATCATTCCTTCGTTTTGTTCTGATATGTACAAACATCAGCAATACATTGTGAAATTGGAATGAATTTCAGCCCAATAGCATCACTAATTTTGGCCGACGAATAATACGCTCTATTCGTTGCTGACTTGGCTATACCTCTGTCGATCACAGGTTCGAACCCTAAAATTTTTCCAACAATTTCAACAAGAATACCAGCCAGCCAAATAACATTTTTTCCGATGGCTATCCACGGACGTCGTTTGCCAAATCCATCAGCCATCCATGATAAAACTTCTTTGTTCGAGCAATTTTCGCTCACCAAAATAAATCTTTCACCGGAAATATCGCTCTTTGTCAATTCAATCATCGCTCTTACAACATCTCTCACATCAACATAACCACTTCCACCGGCCGTATAAAAAGGAAGTCCTTTACGAACGACTGAAAAAATCTGTGAACTTCCGGTACTTGTCCCTGACACACCCAAAATAACCCCCGGATTTACAATCACAGCCTTTAATCCTTTCTCTATTCCTTTCCACACTTCGGCTTCGGAATAAAACTTACTGCGTGAATAAGCTGATCGGTTTTCATCATCAACCCAGCGAAGGTTTTCGGTAACCATTTTTCCATCTTCAGCAGGGCCGCAGGCTGCTATCGAACTAACAAAACAAAGCTTTTTGACGTTTTTTTTCAAAGCTGCACCTACAACATTTCGCGTACCGTTCACATTAGTGCTGATCATCGTATCGCTCCCATTACCAACAGAAACAACAGCAGCACAATGATATACAATTGATATCGCATCAAAAGCCACATCCAAAGATTTTTCATCTAAAACATCGGCAGTTCTCCATTCTATTCGCTGAAGAAAATTGTCGGGAGCGACACTGTAAAAATTAAAAATCCGTCTCAATGGCTGCAAGTCACTTGTAGTGCGCTTAATCGCCACTACTTTTTCGTTCTCCTGCAATAAATGCCACAATAAATGTCCGCCCACTAATCCCGTTGCGCCTGTTACTAGAATCATTTCTTTTTTGATTTTGAAATTTTGAGATCAAAAATACGGAAAGAAAACTGTATTTTTGCAAATAATTATTCAGATTAATAAATCAAAAACAGCAATTTCGACCGGTTTTCGATATTTTACGAAGCCGGATACATGGAATTGGAATTAGTAGCAATGCAAAATATATGTGTTTATTGTGCCTCGAGTACACAGGTAAAACCTGTCTTCTTTGAGGTAGCCGACCGTTTGGGAAAAATACTTGCTAACGAAAATATCCAACTTATTTATGGAGGAGGCTCCATGGGACTGATGGGACAAGTGGCCGACAGTACACTGAAGGCCGGAGGAAAAGTGACCGGAGTAATTCCCGAATTTATGTGCGCTGAAAAATGGAACCATATCGGCCTGACTGAATTGATAACTACAGCCACTATGCACGAACGCAAAGAAAAAATGGCAATGCTGGCCGATGCAGCTGTTGCACTGCCGGGAGGCTGTGGAACGCTGGAGGAATTGCTTGAAGTAATTACATGGAAACAATTGGGCATTTTCACAAAGCCTATCATCATCGTAAATGTCGACGGATATTACGATCCACTCATCGAAATGCTCCACCGGGCAATAGACGAAAATTTTATGCGCGACCTTCATCGCGACATATGGCAGGTAGTAACAACTGCCGAAGAAGTTATTCCGGCCATCAAATCAGCTCCTGTTTGGAATAAAAATATACGAAAATTTGCAGCCATCTGACCTGATTTATGCCACTAACCGACTCGATACATTTAACTACAGACAGCACGACAGCAGTTGCTGATTCATTGATAAAAAATGATTCCATACAACTGAATGCTGATACTGTAGCCTTTACCGATACAATTAAGGTCGTTACAGGCTTCGAAGGTATGCCTCATCCTTCTCTTCCCGGGTCTGAGGATTGGGTATTTGTGTCTCTGTTGGCTTTGTTTATATTCGTTGTTTTAGCTGTAGCCAAATCGTCGGAATGGATGCGCGAATCGACACGCACGTTTTTTCATACCAAAGAACGGTCGGTATATTCAAATAAAAACACAAATCTTCAGTTTCAGACAAAACTACTGCTTACGATTTTTTTTACAGGAGTTTTTTCTTTGTATGCTTTCTCGTTGCTTTTTGGAGCTGAAAATGGATTTCAATTGCTGATTTATGTAAAATTCTTTGCAGTTACATTGGCATTTCTTAGTCTGAAAAGTATTGTTACAATGATTTTGGGCTATGTATTTCTGGACAAAGCAGCACTTAAACAAGCACGCGAAAGCTACTTTCACGTACTCTCGTTTCTGGGAATAACCTTGTATCCAATATTGGCTATCCAGATTTATATTTTACCAACACTAAAAACGTATACACATTATGTAGCACTAGCCCTATGTGCAATAGCTGCTATATTAATCATAATTAAACTATTTCAAATATTTTTCCACAAAAGTATCGTATCTTTTTATTTAATGTTGTATCTTTGCACCCTCGAAATTTTGCCTTTAATAATATTGTTTCAGGTATATCGATTATTTATATAGAGTGTTTAATTATTAAAGTCATTTGCTTTGAAAATTAAGAAGATACTGGTTTCACAACCTCAACCAACCACTGAGAAATCACCTTATTTCGATATAAGTGATAAGTATAATGTAAAGATTGACTTCCGCCCTTTTATAAAGGTTGAAGCTGTAAACGCCAAAGAGTTTCGCACGCAACGCATTTCAATTTTAGACTATACTGCTATCATTTTTAATGCCCGTCACGGCATTGATCATTTTTTCCGTTTATGCGAAGAAATGCGAATAACTGTTCCCGAAACAATGAAATATTTTTGTGTTTCCGAATCGGTGGCTGTTTATTTACAGCACTATATTCACTACCGGAAACGAAAAGTTTTTTATGGTGCCACCGGCAAAATGCACGAACTGGTAACCATAATGAACAAGCATACTGATGAGAAATATCTGTTTATCACTTCGGATGTGCAGAATGAAGAAACTATGTCGGTACTCGAAAAATCCAAAATAACTTTTACAAAAGCTGTTATGTATCGTACGGTAAGCAACGACTTTGGACCTGACGAGGAATTTAACTACGACATGTTGTTGTTTTTTAGCCCAATGGGTATAAATTCTTTGCTCAAAAACTTCCCTAACTTCGTTCAGGGCGATATACAGATTGGCTGCTTTGGTCTTACTACTGCTCAGGCAGTGAAAGATGCAGGCTTGCGTTTGGACTTAGAAGCGCCGCTTCCCGGCGTGCCTTCAATGACAATGGCGCTAGAGAACTATATGAAAGAGCACATAAAGAAAAATAAAAAATAGTTTCCAATGTGTTATATCCATAACAATCCCGAAAGTATCAGAGTTTTTCTTTACTTTTGGGATTGTTTTTTTTATAATAACAATTCTGTAAAACTCTATTTTTAGCTTCGAAAAAGTTTACATGACAAACACAGCTACTTTTCTAAAAAAAGAACATTTATGTGGCGAAATCCGCATCAATAAACTTTTCAGCAATGGCAAAGCATTTATTGTGTATCCGTTGCGTGTGGTTTACAGTGTCGAGCAAAACTCCACCGATGTCCCCGTAAAAGTACTTGTAAGTGTACCTAAAAAACGATTTAAGAGAGCCGTCAAACGCAACAGATTGAAGCGCTTGATGCGAGAAGCGTATCGACTGAACAAATCAATTCTTACCGAAAAATGTATCGAAAAAAACTTTGCTGTTCAGGTTGCGTTTAATTATGTATCCGACGATGAAATGGATTTTAAAGCCATTCAGTCGAAAATGCAACTTGCCTTACAGCGTATTGCCGATAAAATTTAATTTGATTGCCAACCCACTTTTCAACTATCCCGACAGTTATGAATCTGAAAAAAATTCTTCGACACATAGCTCTGATTCCTGTGTACTTTTATCGTTACAGCATATCGCCTCTCCTCCATTCCAGATGCAGGTACACACCCACATGTTCGCAATACACTGTAGAGGCAGTATTGAAACACGGAATTATTAAAGGTGGCTGGCTGGCCGTAAAACGCATTTCGAGTTGTCATCCCTGGGGAGGCAGTGGCTACGACCCCGTTCCCTGACAACACACAAAAACAGTGACATCTTTTTGCCACATCTTGCAAAAAGCGTATCTTTGCTAACACTCTTTTTCCAAAGTGTCGTTCCGAATTTGAATTATTCACGAAAAAATATTCTACTTAAGCCTATTTCATTGATATACGGCTTAATAACAGGCGTACGGAATTGGCTGTACGACAACGGAATATCCAAATCTGCTTCGTTCGAACTCCCCATCATTTCGGTAGGAAACCTGGCGGTAGGTGGCACCGGAAAAACGCCTCATGTAGAATACATTATAAACCTCTTGAGCAGTAATATCCGAATTGCAACACTAAGTAGAGGATACAAACGAAAAACAAAAGGCTTTGTGTTGGCCAACGAAAATTCGGATAGCAAAGAAATTGGTGACGAACCTTATCAAATCTATACAAAGAACAAACACATTCATGTGGCCGTCGACGAAAAACGGGTTCACGGAGTGACTAAACTCAGGGAATTATTTCCTGATTTGGAACTCATTCTATTGGACGATGCCTTTCAGCACAGACAAATAAAAGCAGGCTTATCTATTCTTCTGACCGATTACTCAAACCTCTACACGCGCGACACTTACCTGCCAACAGGCAACCTGAGGGAAAGCAGAAAAGGCAGCAAAAGAGCTGATATAATTATTGTCACCAAATGTCCGGAGCTAATGCCATCCATTGACATGCGTTTGATCGAAACCGAGCTAAAACTACTGCCCTATCAGTCATTATATTTTTCAAATTATATTTATTCTGAAATCGAACCTGTTTTCCCCGATAAAATTGTGGATAAAACAAATTTAGGGCTTGTGAAAAAATCAAAAACTGCTATTTTACTCGTTGCTGGCATTGCTCATCCTCAGGCATTGTGCACCTACCTGAACCAATACACAAGCACTTTCGATGCTCTGATTTTTCCGGATCATTATTCTTTTCAGCGCAAGGATATGAAGTTGATAAACGAAAAACTGGAAAAACTGGAAGCAACCGAAAAAATAATTATTGTTACCGAAAAAGATGCGGCACGCATTGTTTCTCAAGCCGATGAATGGAGCTCGTTCCATCATATACTCTACAAATTACCTATTAAAGTTAATATATTAAACAATCAGGAAAGTAATTTTAAAACTAAAATTTACAACTATGTTACAGAAGATTCAAGAAACAGCAGACTTTTTAAAGTCGAAAATAAAAATAAATCCTAAAACAGGTATTATACTTGGCACCGGTTTAGGTAACCTTGTAACGCAAATTACAGAAACTACAGAAATCCCCTACGAAACAATTCCAAATTTCCCTGTATCGACAGTGGAAGGACACAGTGGAAAATTGATTGTAGGGCTACTGGGAGGCGTCGAAGTTGTGGCCATGCAAGGCCGCTTTCACTATTACGAAGGCTACGACATGAAGGCAGTCACCTTTCCGGTACGCGTAATGAAAGCGCTTGGAATAGAAAATCTACTCGTTTCGAATGCTTCGGGAGGTGTTCATCCCGATTTTGAAATAGGCGACCTAATGATCATTACAGATCACCTCAACCTGTTCCCCGAACATCCATTACGTGGTAAAAATTTTGCGGAACTTGGTCCACGTTTCCCCGACATGAGCAATGCCTATTCTAAGGAATTAATTGCTAAAGCAAAGAAAATTGCGGCTGAAAACAATATAAAAGTTGTGGAAGGCGTATACGTAGGAACTACAGGACCCACTTTCGAAACACCTGCCGAATATAAATATTTTCGCACCATTGGTGGAGACGCCGTAGGGATGAGCACTGTTCCGGAAGTTATTGTAGCCAATCATGCGGGAATGAAAGTATTTGGAATGTCGATCATTACCGACTTGGGAGTACCGGGCAAAATTGTGGAAGTTACCCACGAAGAAGTTCAGGAAATCGGCAACAAGGTTCAACCGCTGATGACATTGATAATGAAAGAATTGGTAAAAGAACTATAGTTCTTTTACGTAAAACAATCGAGTAAAGCGGGCTGCCCTCAAAAGGCAGCTCGCTTTGTTTTTTATCCGATTTTAAAATTTAACATTTAAATTCATTCACAAATCATAGTTTTTTCAATTCAATTTGATTAAATTTGCAAACAAATCCAATCTAGCTGTAAGTTTTTAAGCAAACAGGCTTAGAAAAGACATACAAAAAATCACATTTTGATCCATTAGGGTCACTTTTAAACATCTAATACTATGACAATACGTCAAATTTCAGTTTTTCTCGAAAACAAAGCCGGGCATTTAAACAAAATTCTAGCTGTTCTGGCTCAAAACAACATCAACATCAATGCGCTTACGGTGGCCGACAGCAGCGATTATGGCTTGCTGCGCATGTTGGTTTCCGACCCCGAAAAAGCTGTAGAAATTCTACGCTCCGAAAATTTCCCCGTCAGAATACATGAAGTAATCTCCCTCGAAATGAGTGCAGCGCCCGGTTCAATGTCACAAATTATTGATTTATTTTTTTCTGCCGGACTTTCCATCGAATACGTTTACGCCTTTAGTTTTGGAAGCAAATCAGTGTTGGTACTCCGCACCAACGACCGTGAAAAAGCTTTCGAAGTCATAACTGCGAACCAATTAAAATCTATACACGAATCTGATTTGAAAATCACAAAATGATCTGGAACGAAAAAATTGAATGCATCAGCAGGGAAGAATTACGCGCTTTACAAAGTGAGCGACTGATTGAATTGGTAAAAAAAGTTTATAACAACGTGCCCTTCTACAAACAGAAAATGGATGAGATGGGGATAAATCCATCGCACATTCGGTCAATAGACGACATTACAAAGCTCCCTTTCACCTATAAAACGGATTTACGCGACAATTATCCTTTCGGATTATTTGCAGCCCCAATGAAAGAAATTGTACGCGTACACGCCTCGAGTGGCACTACAGGAAAGCCCACAACCGTTGGTTACACAGCAAAAGACATTGATAATTGGCGCGAGGTTCTTTCGCGTTGCCTCACGATGGCAGGAATAAGTTCCGAAGATGTAATGCAGGTTTCATATGGCTACGGATTATTCACAGGTGGACTTGGAGTACATTACGGCGCCGAAAATATAGGCTGCACTGTCGTTCCCATTTCGGGAGGAAATACGCGTCGCCAGTTACAACTCATGTCAGATTTTGGTTCAACTGTTTTGGCCTGTACACCGTCATACGCTTTACATTTAGGTGATGCTTTAGCCGAATATGGCTATTCGTTGGCCGACATGAAATTAAAAACAGGAATTTTTGGTGCCGAACCATGGACCGAAAACATGCGACTAGAATTAGAAAAAAAATGGGGCATAAAAGCTTACGATATTTATGGTTTGAGCGAAATAATGGGACCCGGAGTCGCCAACGACTGTGAATATCACGCCGGGCTTCATGTACATGAAGATCATTTCTTTCCCGAAATCGTAGATCCTGAAACAAAACTTCCTTTGCCCGAAGGCACTGAAGGCGAATTGGTATTTACAACATTGACAAAAGAAGGAATCCCGTTATTGCGTTATAACACACGTGATTTATCTACTTTGAACCGCGAAGTTTGTAAATGCGGACGAACTTCCGTAAGGATGAAAAAAATCACCGGACGAAGCGACGATATGCTTATTATTCGTGGCGTGAACCTTTTCCCATCTCAAATTGAACACGTATTGCTTGAACTTTGCGAAACAAGTGCGCACTACATGCTGTATGTCGACCGCGAAAATAACCTCGACACTTTGGAACTTCAGGTGGAAATGGATGAATCGAAAATGGCAGAAACAATTCGAGATCTTCAAATGCTCTCGCGAAAGATACAGCAAGCCCTGAACAGCGCCATTGGGCTGAGTGTAAAGGTAACGCTCGTCGAACCAAAAACAATAGCACGTAGCGAAGGAAAAGCAGTCAGAGTGATTGACAGGAGACCTAAATAAAATCGGGATTCAATTTATTGGATCAGAAAAGCAGATCAACATTCCAAAAATACGATTACAAAATGATTATAAAAAAAGAACTCGTCGATTCCGTTTTTGCACAATTTGGCGAATCGGACATTACCCAGTTATCGATAAGAGAAGTAGGCAAATTGGTTGCAAAAATAGAGGAAGTGAGTTGCGAAGAATTTATTCACATGGAAATGGGGGTGCCGGGTCTGCCTGCATCGTCCATTGGTGTAGCTGCCGAAAAGGTAGCACTGGATCTTGGTTTAGCCAACTCTTACCCCAATATTGAAGGAATTCAGTCTGTCAAAAACGAAATTGCCCGTTTCGCTAAACTCTTTATCAATTTAGATGTATCACCTTTGAATTGTGTTCCCACATCCGGAGGTATGCAGGGCAGCTTTGCTGCGCTATTGGCCGCAGGCCGAACAAACCCCCAAAAGCCTTATACACTGTTTATCGATCCTGGCTTTCCGGTAAATAAATCTCAGCTCCATTTACTTGGTTTGCCTTTTAAATCCTTTGATATTCTAAACTTCAGAGGACAAAAACTCCGGGCGAAACTGGAGTCCTATCTTTTAGAGAATAATGTATGTACAATCACTTATTCTTCGCCTAACAATCCATCGTGGATTAGCTTGAGCGAGGAAGAATTGCAAATAATTGGTGAATTGGCAACAAAATACGATGTAATTGTCGTCGAAGATCTGGCTTATTTTGGAATGGATTTCAGAAAGGACTATGGAAAACCCGGCTTTGAGCCCTATCAACCCACTGTAGCTAACTATACCGAAAATTACATTTTGTTGCTTTCGGCTTCAAAAATATTTAGCTATGCAGGACAGCGCATAGGAATGATGATCACATCTGAAAAACTTCGAACCCGAAAGTATCCAAACTTAAAAAACTATTTTACAAGCGATGTGCTCGGACATTTCATTACTTATGGTGTTCTTTACGCCACAACTGCCGGAACAGCGCACACAGCTCAATATGCACTTGCTGAAATGCTTAAAGCTGCCAACGATGGTTCTATTGATTTTGTAGCCGACCTTCAACCCTACAAAGAAAAGGCTAAGCAAATGAAAGAGATTTTCTTAAAACATGGATTTTATATCGTCTATTGCGATAATGACGGTGATCTGGCTGATGGTTTTTATTTCACAATTGCTTATCCCGGAATGACAAGCGCTCAACTTATGAAAGAATTTCTTTATTACGGCATCAGTGCTATATCGCTAAATATAACCGGAAGCGAGAATGTAAATGGATTGCGAGCCTGTGTTTCGTTTGTCCGATTCGACCAAATTCCTTTGCTCGATAACAGGTTAAAAACTTTCACACAAAGCAAATAAAATTTTCGTAAAGGAAAGTTCCGGACAAGTTCCGGGATGTTACTCCAAGCTCGCGGCACATCAGGGGAAGCTTCCGGCACATCAGGGAGACACACGGGACATTAGGGGAAGCTTCCGGCACATCAGGGGGAACTCGCGGCACATTAGGGGAAGTTCCCGGTGTGTTACGGAAGTGCTCCAGCACATCTTTGTATCTTAAGTTCTGTAATAACACAAGTTGACAATTCAACAAACACACACCCCAAACTTCAAAACGTCGAAGACTTTTGAACGTTTCTTTTTTCAAGAAATGAAGCTATAATCTAAGAAACATTTTAGTGTCTTCCTTGGTCAGGCAACTAAACGTTAGTTGACAATTCAACTGTTCAGCGATTCAACGATTAACTCTCAGATAGCAGAATAAAAAAAGCCCTCAGATAAATTAATATCTGAGGGCTTTAAAACGGCGGCTAT
>JAEAMF010000286.1_pt1 | contig 74585 bp, 64 predicted proteins | sample 8958721 | NCBI WGS metagenome assembly JAEAMF01 (sample SAMN16933255, study PRJNA681124) | bioreactor sludge metagenome | isolation source: anaerobic bioreactor treating anionic surfactant - SDBS | place: India: Bengaluru | collected 2019-02-28
GATCAATCAGTGACTTTATGCTATTGAAATTATGTCGAACTCACGTTATTTAAGTGGTTTTAAAATAAGCCTCAGTGATAAATTGTATGTGAAATAATTCGATACCCAATTAATGAAAATAAAGAAACGGTTTTTTACACCCAGTATGCTCATCAGATGAACAAACATCCAGGTAAACCAGGCAAGTATGCCTCCGAATTTAATAAATGGCAATTCCACAACTGAAAGGTTTCTTCCGATTGTAGCCATACTTCCCTTATTGATATAGTGAAAGGGTATTAGAGATTTATTTTTAAAACCTCTTTTAATATTCCGTGCCAGATTTTCCGCCTGCTGGATGGCAACCGGCGCAACCTGTGGAAGACCATTCGGATATGCTTTTGTCTTTAGAAAGGCAATATCTCCAATGGCATAAACATCTTGCAATGATTCTACTGCATTAAATTCGTTTACAACAATTCTCCCGTTTTTACCTATGAGATCATCGGAAAGTCCAAGCAAACGATAACCTATGACTCCTGCTGCCCATACTACACACAAACTGTTTATCTTTCCCTGGTTGGTTGAAATGGTCATCCCATCATATGATTCTACATGAGTTTTCAATAAAATTTTTACACCCAGTCTTTCAAGGTATTTGACAGCCTTTCGGGATGAAAATTCGGTCATTGAATTCAAAAGCCTGTCCACTGCTTCAATAAGGTATATATTCATTTTTGAGAAATCCAACTCCGGGTATTCTATGGGTAAAATGTTTTTTTTCATCTCAGCAATTGCACCTGCCAGTTCAACACCGGTTGGTCCCCCTCCGACTATAACAATATTGAGGGCCGCCTCCCTTCCTTTTTCATCGTCTGTTACTAAGGCCTTCTCATAATTTTTTAAAATCTTATTGCGCAAATACAACGCTTCGGAAACAGTTTTTAACCCGGTACATTTTTCTTCGAGTTGTTTATTACCATAAAAATTTGTGTTTGTACCCAATGCAATTACAAGAATATTATAGTTAAATGTACCATCTTTGGTATGTACGACTTTTTTAGCTGGATCGATTTTATTAACTTCTGTAATCCGTATATAGACATTCCTTTTATTCTGGAATACTTTTCGTATGGGAAAACTTATGCTGCTTGGTTCCAGTCCTGCTGTAGCCACCTGATAAAGCAAAGGCTGAAACTGGTGATAATTATTCCTGTCGATGAGCAGTATTTGATTCCTTTTATTAACTGCAAGTAGTCTTGCAAGTTTCAATCCGGCAAATCCTGCTCCCAGAATTACTATCCTTTTTTCTCCATTATTGGGTTCAGGAACACTCATATTTCAAAAATTTATATACAATATTTTATGTGCATTTTAATAACTTATAATAATCAAGGTCTTTTCAACATTTTCCTCAATCAACATATCCCGAATCTGTTCCGCAAAATTATCCGGACCGCAGATATAAACAGGTAACTTGTAGTCTTTGAAATGGCTTTTAATAAAGTCCTTATTAATTCTTCCAAACCGAAAGCCTTCCTTTCTTTCACGTGTAAAAATATTTACTAAGCGATCACCCAAGATCTGATATAATTCATCATAAAGGAATACATCTTTCTCAGTTTTATTATAAAAGAAAAGTCTGCTGCTTTTGACCTTTCCTTCTGCATTAAGTTGTCGTAAAATAGCAATAAACGGAGTTATTCCCGTTCCTCCGGCAATAAATGTACCCGGTCCTTTATTCGGATATGAATCCCATGCATCGCTGATAATAAGTGAATCACCAATCTTAAGTTCGGATATAGCCCAAGTCATTCCCTTACGATCAGAGTATACTTTTAAAATAAGTTCAAGATATTCATCACTGGTGAGACCAGTTAATGTAAAAGGTGTTTTATCACCTCTGAATCCGGGTTTGTCAATTGTTGCTTCAATCGCCTGGCCTGCTTTAAAAATAAAAGATTCAGGTTTTTCAAGCTCAAGCCTTATCACATCATGAGTCAACCAATCTTTATGTATTATTTTAACTAAATGGTCCAACATACATTATAAAAGTTTTATGAGGATTAATACAAACTTTAATTATCGTAACTAATCAGTCTTTTTTATAATCAGCGATGGCGCTCAATGCTTGTAACGCATTTTGCTCATTTTTAAGGCGGTGTCAAAAATGGATCTCAGGATGGCCAAGTTTTCAGCAGCATTAAATATTTTGAACTGTCCGGATATTTTTTGTTTCACCTTGACATTTCGAATAGCCCTTTCTGAACCATTATTATCAGGAGGAACCCACGGATGATAAAGGAAGGTAAAGATAGGGTCACGATACCTGATGATTCGCTTTTTGCCAGGTCCAGAACCAATGCTTTTTCCCGTTGACTTTCATACCCGTTTCGTCCGTACCAATCATCCGGCTATTCAATACTTTTTGCCGGATCATTTCATAGGCATCAACACCCTTGAATGCCAGGCGGTTCAGCAGACAATGCAATCCTCCCTCACTAATGGAAACCGCAAAGAGATCATGCATCATCTCCTGAAGCCTTTTAAACGGCAGGTATTGTCTGACATTGAGATATCCTATATGCCTCATTTTCAATACTCATCAGGTCATTCACTGCTACGACCCGCATTTCATCCGTTTCAAGGATCACTTTTAACATAGCTCTTCCAATTCTGCCAAAACCGTTAATTGCTATTTTTTTCATGATCAACAGTTTTTTTTATAAAAAGACAACAATGTCTTTTTATAAAAGTTCAAATATCCCGAGAAATATTTTATAACACAGAGATATTCAGTTGTTTTTTAAAAACTGCCGCAACACATATTGTAAAATTCCGCCATTGCGGTAGTATTCAATTTCTATTAGTGAATCCAACCGCGCAATTACCTGAAACCTAATTTCTTTCCCATTTCCATTTTTGGCTATTACCTGAATTTCTTTTAAAGGTGTGATATTTTGGGCAACACCCGTTATTGAAAATACTTCTTTTCCTGTAAGTCCTAATTTTTCGGCATTTTCTCCATTTTTATATTGAAGCGGCAACACACCCATTCCAACTAAATTACTCCTATGAATTCGCTCGTAACTTTCGGCCAACACGGCTTTTATGCTAATAGAAAAGTTCCTTTAGCTGCCCAATCTCTTGAAGAACCACTACCGTATTCTTTCCCAGCTAAAACCAGCAATGGAGTTTGTTCTTCTTTGTATTTTACTGAAGCCTCATAAACCGACATTTCTTCACCCGAAGGTAAATAACGGGTATACCCGCCTTCTTTTTCAGTAAGCTTATTTTTAATCCGTACATTGGCAAAGGTGCCGCGCACCATCACTTCATCGTTGCCTCTGCGTGAACCGTAAGAATTAAAATTCTTTTTTTCCACGCCACATTCTAACAAGTATTTACCGGCTGGGGAATCTGTACTAAATGCACCGGCAGGCGATATGTGATCGGTAGTTACACTATCGCCCAATACCAGCAAAGCTCTGGCATTTTGAATATCTTTTGACAGTTCAGGGGGCTCAGTTATATTTTGGAAGAATGGAACTTCTTTGATGTACGTCGAATCTTTGTTCCACTCGAACAATTTGCCGGATGGAACTTTCAGATTTCTCCAGATTTCATTACCCTCAAAAATTTCTCCATAATTTTTTGCAAAATCATTGGGTGACAATACGCGGCTTAAGATTTCATTAATCTCATCATCAGTAGGCCAAATGTCTTTCAGAAAAACCGGCTCTTGATTTGAATCATAACTAATCGGTTCGTTGATTAAATCAATGTCCACGCGGCCGGCAATGGCATAGGCAACCACCAGCATGGGCGACATTAAAAAATTCATTTTTACCTGTGGATGAATTCTCGCTTCAAAATTCCGATTGCCTGAAAGTACCGATACTACGATCAAATTATAATCGTCCACTGCCTTTACGATTTTGGGTGAAAGTGGGCCTGAATTTCCGATGCAAGAGGTGCAACCATAGCCAACCAAGTGGAATTGAAGCGCTTCCAAATCTTTCATCAAGTTCGCTTTTTCCAGATAATCAGTCACCACTTTTGAGCCAGGCGCGAGCGAAGTCTTTACCCAGGGTTTTACGTCAATGCCATTTGCCGATGGTCGCTCGGTCCGGGACAGAAAGATTGCTTAACCCAGTACCGAAGACATCTACAAATTTTCCCACGACACCAAATTTTCTCAGCAATTCAGCTATTGTTAAAACAAGGTCGGTTGCGGTGACACCCAAAGGAAGTTTGCCCGTAAGTTTTAAGCCGATCACTTCCGGCATAATAAAATAGAGAGGTTGACCAAGGATGGCTGCTTCAGCCTCAATACCACCGACACCCCAAGCTACCACACCAATGCCGTAAAGTTGCGCAAGGCATTCTCTAATAAAATCCGAATTGAAAAAGGCAACTTATCGATACCGTAGCCCTGCTTTTGCAACGCAGAAAGACTGTAATACGCATAATTCGTTCCCCGTATTTTTAATGTTTTTCTGACATGAAAGATATCTTGTGTCATCAAACTGTTAATCTGGTTGTTGAACTAAATGTTCGCCATGAGTAGTTTTACCCGATTTTCGCATGTTGAAGTAAGTAATAACCACAGCTAGTAAAAGTGGTAGTACCCCGGCAACGATAAATATCGCATCAGCAGGTAATCTGAGCCATGCAAGGTTTACGATATGCTGCTGGCCAGAAAACTCTAGGCTGCGTGCATGCCAGTAGCCATTATTTATTATATCGATTAATTGCAGCACGCCACTGGGAAACAACTGTAGTATAACCATTCCTGCTAGGCCAATGTTCAATCCCCAGAACGATATTTTTACAAATTTCTCAACTCGTTTCCAGTTTTCAAAAGTAGAGACCTGCCGCATCGCAAACACTATAAAAGCTATCCCAAGCATTCCAAACACGCCCATTAAAGCTGCATGACCATGGTTTGGAGTAAGGTTTGTGCCTGTTTCATAATAGCTGATCACGGGAAGATTAATTAAAAAACCCAAAATTCCGGCTCCGACAAAATTCCATATACCTACAGCAATTAAAAAGAAAAATGTCCATTTGTGAGGGAAATCGATTTTATTTCCTTTTTCGTCTGTTCTTGTGCGCATTAGCCTGGCAAAGCCCGATGCTTCAAGGGTCAGCAAAACCAAGGGAACTACTTCCAATGCCGAAAAAGAGGCAGAAATGGCCATAGAGGCAACTGTTTGACCATTCCAGTACCAATGATGACCTGTCCCTAATATACCGGCACTTAGAAACAATACAGCATCAAGATAAATTATACGCGTGGCGGTTTGTTTTGTAACCAGGCTAAGTTTATAAAACATAATTGCCACCATAACTGTTGCAAACACTTCAAAGAAGCCTTCAACCCATAGATGTATTATCCAAAACCGCCAGGTGTCAACCGTAGAAAAATTGGTGGAAGAACCAAAGAAAAAAGCGGGAAGATAAAAGAACGGAATGGCAAAAGCAGCCAACAAAAATAGTGTCTTGAGTTCCCGTTCTCCAGGTTCCTTTTTGGTAGGCCTAACTACCCTGTAAAGAAGAAACGCCCATAAAATAAGTCCAATAGCCATCAAAACCTGCCAGCCACGACCAATTTCCAGATATTCCCAGCCCTGATTTCCCAGCCAGAACCACAAATTATTCAATAGGCCCTTCACTCCTATATATTCACCAAATAGGCTTCCTATAAGCAGGATTGCAAGGGCAATAAAGAGAAAATTTATCAACGCTATCTGTCCCTTAGGTTGCCGCTTTGATAAAACGGAAGAAACAGAAAGACCGCCTCCGATATAGGCCGTAGCTATCCAAAGAATAGCAGACTGCAAATGCCATGAGCGTAAAACGTTAGATGGAAGTATTGATGACAGGTCAAAGCCAAAAAAGCCTTCAGGTTCAGCAAAGTAATGAGCCATAGCTCCTCCGGCCATTGTTTGAAACAGAAGAATTAGAATGGCTACGACAAAGAATTTAATGGAGGCACGCTCAATTGCAGTAATTTGGCCGGGTATCATTTGAGGTTGGATGATATTTTTTGTCGCATGCCAACCAAGATAATTAAACCGCCCAAAGAAAAACAAAATCATGCCAACACCAGCTAACAAGGTAATAAGGCTTAAAGCACTCCATAAAATGGTGGCACTTGAAGGACCATTGCCTATCAGTGGTTCATACGGAAAATTATTGGTGTAGGAATAATTTTTACCAGGAAGGTTGGCCACGCTTGCCCATGCAGCCCATGCAAAAAAAGAGGTTAATTGTCTTATTTCCTGCGGATCGGCTATCAAATCGCTGGGTAAGCCACGGTTAGCAGCCGGATCTTGAAAATAATCTTTCCAATGCGATATCTGGTTATTAAACGACTTTAATTCAGGTTCAGTAAGAAGCAGGCTTTTATTTAAAGCATCGTACTGATTGTTGGCTAAAAACGTACCACTTAATCCCACGAGAGATTCTTTTTGTTCCGGAGATAGGTCTGAAAAGGGAGAATTATACTTTTGTATAGCGATATAATTATTTACCTCGAGGACAAGATTATGTAAATATTGGGCAGAAAAATCAGGTCCTAGATAAGCTCCATGTCCCCATATACTTCCATTGCTCATTAATCCCTTTTTCAGGAAGACTTCCTGTCCTGACTGGATGTCAGTTCCTGTAAATATTATCTGTCCTGAATGGTCTATCACCTTTTCAGGTACTGGAGGCTGTGAGTCCCTGTAATAACTACCAGTTGTAACCCAGATGAGTACAACAAATTCCACAAAGAGAATAAAGATTAAACCCCTTCTCCACCAATGGGTTGAATTTTGATCTGTTGAGTTGTCGTTTGAATTTTGCATACGAAAATATGTTAGATTAATGGTTGAGTCCCCTCCGAAAAGTCGGAAGGAACGAGTTTGTTAATTTAAAGGACAAGTTTGTTTGATAAAGTTATAAACATTTGAACCGTAACTTTTCACCTCTTAGGCACAATTATTCACAGAATATTGTTTAAAAGTTTTTAGATCAGATGGATAGATAGGGTAAAACGATTGTATATTTGTGCCTAAATAGGCACTATATGAAATCATTTTATCGCAACAAAATCATCAACGGAATTCAGTACGTGTACGAAATCACCCCATACTATGATCCTGTAACCAAAAAGGTTCGGCAAAAAAGCCGGTATCTGGGTAAGGATCAGGATGGTAAGATCACCAAGGTCCGGGAGAAAAAACTCAGGGATGTTTTCTCCTATGGTGAGTTCCTGCCTGTGGAGCAAATCATCCGTCATTATCAGCTGGATAAGTTTTTGACCAAAGAATTGGGTAAAGTGCAGATGCAGGTTGTTTTTGCCATTTGTTTTGCACGACTGTTCAGGGGATTGTCCCTGCAGCATGTGGGCACCTGGTATGAAGGTACCTGGCTGTATTACCGCAACAGGGAACTGCCTCTGAGTTCATCCAGTATCAGCCGGCTATTGTCCTCCATCGGGGAGAAACGACTCCAGGACAAACTCATCACGCATCTGATCCGACAGTTAAAAAGTAAACGGACGATCCTTTATGACATCACATCGGTTTCTTCCTACAGTGAATTGATCCGGTTGCTGGAATGGGGGTATAACAAGGATCAGAATGACCTGGAATTTTCCACACCTCATGCTCACAAGGATGAAACGCTCAAAGGATTGATGTTTGTAAGCCTGTTGGCGCTGATCATCCGCATGAACATCATGAATGTGTTGAAGCAGGCGGATAAGCTCAAGGATTATAACTTTGAGAAAATGATGCTGCAACTGGAAAAGATCAAAGCGGTGGTTAACGAGGACGGCAAGGTGTTTTACCCGGAAATAACCAAAAAGCAACGGGAGCTCCTGGAACTCTTCCATGCTGTGCCTAAAGAATGAAAAGTTTCGGATAAATGAACCTACCCTGGCCGATGCTATCATGGACAGATTGTCAGGTTCTGCACACCGCTTTGAACTGAAAGGAGAATCGCTAAGAAAAAAGAGATTGGAAAGAAATTAGTATTTTTATCACCCCATTTGACCTTTGACATAGTGGCCGACTTTCCTCCGGAATCACTGGCCGGGTTTACTCCGGAATCAGTGGCCGACTTTGTCCGAAATAATCAAGTGAGTAGAGTTATTATTACTAAAGGTCGGAAGAATCCTTTTTTTATATAACGTTGATAGTCAATAAGTTACTAACAAATTTTGGTTAATAACTGTCTGGCTATCAATTGCTTAATAAATTATTATAGTGGCATTTTTTACGTCGAACTCACATTAATTAACAATATTATTTATGAAAACAAAAGACAAAGGATTCAATACAAAATTGATCCATGCGGGAGCATTTGAGGACGCATTTGGCAGTGCCACCATGCCCATTTATCAAACCTCGACTTTCAAATTTAAAAGTGCCCAACATGGTGCGGACTGTTTTTCGGGGAAAAGCGACGGCTATATTTATACCCGCATTGCCAATCCGACCATCAGGGCTTTTGAGAAAAACATCGCGGAGTTGGAAAACGGATTCGACGGCATTGCGACCAGCTCGGGAATGGCAGCCATTAACAGCGTATTTATGGCCTTGCTGGGAGCGGGCAGCCATATCGTCAGCACCGGAGCTGTGTATGGACCGGCCAGAGGGGTGCTGGAACAGGATTATTCCCGCTTTGGCGTGGAGGCGACGTTTGTGAACACTTCAAACCTGGAAGACATCCGAGCAGCCCTACGGCCGAATACCAGGGTTCTCTATATCGAGACTCCTGCCAATCCGACGATGGATATCACGGATATTAAAGCCTGCGCGCAGATAGCCAAAGAGAATCATTTGGTACTGGTGGTCGACAATACCTTCAGCTCGCCTTTCCTTCAAAGGCCCCTCGAATTGGGTGCCGATATTTGCCTGCATTCCATCACCAAATTTATCAACGGGCACGCGGATATCGTGGGAGGCGTCATCGTTACCAAAGATCATGAAAGCTATAAAAAGATACGTCATTCGATGGTTTATATGGGCTGTAACATGGATCCCACACAGGCGTTCATGGTGTTGCGCGGGGTAAAAACCCTGGCCATACGCATCGACCGCGCCCAGGAAAATGCCATGCAGGTTGCCGAATTTCTACAATCACACCCCAAGGTGGCCTGGATCAAGTATCCCGGACTCCCGTCCCACCCACAATACGATCTGGCTGTGAAGCAGATGAGCGGACCGGGCGCCATGATGAGTTTCGGACTTAAAGGAGGGTACGAAGCCGGCAAAAAACTGATGGACAATGTCCACCTGGCGCTGCTAGCCGTCTCACTGGGAGGAGTGGAAACCCTTATCCAGCACCCTGCATCCATGACGCATGCAAGCGTGAGCTATGAAAACAAGATCGCGGCAGGCATCACGGACGACCTGGTCAGGTTATCCGTGGGCATCGAAGATGCAAACGATATCATCGAAGACCTGAACCATGGACTGGAGATGGTCTGATCTGTGAACAATTTACAATGATATTGACACAGAAACGTTGAATAGGAATGAGGAGCCTTTTCATATGGTTGGCATGGATGGCAATGACCATGATGTGTGCGTGCGATGGCGAAGGACCTGAGCCGGAACCCCCGGATCACGGCAAGATCATCATTGCCTTTCATCACAAAGTGAATGGTAATCCTCTGAAGATCGATACCATGATCTATACAAATGCTGCGGGCAATCAATATCTGATCACCGAAGTCCAGTATTTTATTTCGGATGTCATTCTCCATCCGTCCGATGGTCCCGGATTCCTTATCGATGACTGGACAGACATTTATTACGTGGACAATGACATCCCCTCGACCATGACCTGGGATGTTTTTGATGAGGTCCCAGCCGGTTCCTATGACTCCGTTTCGTTCACGTTCGGGATCAACCAGCAGAAGAATATCTCCCTGATGTACGTGAATCCGCCTGAACGCGATATGTTCTGGCCGGATGTGCTGGGAGGAGGCTACCACTATCTGAAATTGAACGGGAAATGGATTAATGATGGAATGACACAGAACATCCCGTTCGAATTTCACCTGGGCATCGGACAGATCTATTCCGGAGACACCATCGATGTGAATGACATCACAGGATTTGTGCATAATGATTTCCGGGTGACGCTACCGGGTTCTTCCTTTCAGATGGCGGACGGCGACACTGTCTGTTTAGCGCTAAACATGAATATTGAGCAATGGTTCACGGATCCTCATACCATCGATTTTTTTACATTCCCGTTCAACATCATGCAGTGTCAGGAATGTATGCAGGTAGGATGCGAGAACGGAAAGGAGGGAGTTTTTACAGTAGTAATTTCAAAAAGCAAAAAGTAAAAAATCAAATATGAAAATTCACTTTTGACCTTTGCTTTTTGTCCTTTGCTTTTTGATTTTATCATATGAATCGGCTGCTTTCTATATTTCTTTTTTTCATCATCAACTGCTACTTGTTCCAGGTATCGTGCCAGCCTGAAGAGGAAGTGGATTACAAGCCTACGCCCTATTTCTTCGACATTCCCATGTTCTATCCGACGGAACTGAATATCCCGGAGGACAATCCCATGATGGTGGAAGGGATTGAACTCGGACGCTACCTTTTTTATGAGGGCCGGATGTCGGGGCGGACCGATCCCGATTCGATGATGAGCTGTGCCACCTGTCATATCCAGGCCAATTCGTTCGAGTGCGGCATAGGCCATCCAACTTACACCGGTGGACGAACCTTCGGATTATCTGGAAAAGAAACACCCCACTATATGCTTCCCCTGATCAACCTGGTCTGGAATTCCAATGGGTATTTATGGAATGGTGTGATCTCCGATGACAATCCGTCGCTCTATCACCGGAACCTGGAAGCTCTGGTATGGATGGGCATTGTCGCTCCCCATGAGATGGCGGGTGACACCAACCGCACAAAAGCATTGATCCAGAGCATCAAGGGATATCCTGAACTCTTTGCCAAAGCATTCGGTTCAAAGGAAGTCACTGTTGACAGGATGAGCAAGGCCATTGCGCAGTTTATCCGGACGCTGGTGTCCAACGACTGCAAATTCGACCGGTACATGCGCGGGGAGGAACAGCTCAGCGAATCGGAATTGTCGGGTTACATCCTTTTCACCACCGAAGAGGGAGCCGACTGCTTTCATTGCCATGGCGGCTTTGGTAATCCCCTGTGGTCCACCAATCTATACTACAATAACGGAAAGGATTCCCTTTTCACGGGTGAATTTGAGGATCCGCGCGACCGGTATCATGTGACGGGAAATTTATCGGACCTGGGTGCCTATAAAGCGCCTACCCTTCGCAATATCGCCCTGACGGCCCCCTATATGCACGATGGACGTTATAAAACGCTGGACGAGGTCATTGACTTCTATTCGCACCATGTGGTCTGGTCACCGTACATTGACCCACTGATGCATCATGTTGCCAGGAATGGCGTGCAGCTTACCCCTAAAGAGAAAGCCAACCTGAAGGCTTTCCTGATGACGCTGACGGATACCGTGTTCACAAACAATCCGGCCTATTCCGATCCGCTGGGGCCGTAAGGATACAGGCCATCCTTCCCTTGCTAACAGCGTCAGGGGAGTCTCTTCATTCATTAACACTGCGATAAGATCTTACTAAGCCCTTGCACCAAGGGGGGCCTGAAATAATCCAGATCTTCCAGTTGTGTTCCGGGCTCGAGGGACAAGATTCCCTTTATTAATTTCCGGATCGGTCGGTAAATGGTTGTCGCATAGGAAAATGACCTTTCCCCCTTCGCTGAAGGTCTGCTCGATCTGCATGGCAATTTATTTTTCGATCCGGTCGGTCGGATCAGGCAGCGAAAGAGGATATCCTTTACGGCAAAAGCCATTGAGCATATCAATCACCAAAAGTACATTCATTTTTCAGGTTCTAATCTACATGAAATACTGAAAAACACGAGTAAATTTAGGGAGGGACATGAAAACCAAATAAAGTATGTTTTCCATGGTGCAAATGATCAACTGCGTTTGCTTTTAAAAACCCAATACCGCTGAAGCATATAATTAAACAGGATGGAAACTGTCAGGTCGGTGATGACACGGCTGATGATATAATTGGTCTTCAGGATCGTGGTAAAAAGATAAGTTCCCGATGATTTTAATACAATGCTGTTAAGAACGACCAGGACAAACCGGAGGAATTGCTTCCATCCTGGCTGCTGATAGGGAACTCCCTTTGTGCGGAAGGTCCACTTCCTGTTCACCGTGAAATTGACAACCGCCCCAATGATACCACCAATGGCTACAGATACTGTATAGTGGATATTAAAAACCTCGGTACAGAGGATCATGACCAGGTAATCAACCATACCTCCGAAAAAGGCGGAGGCCTGAGCTTTAACGAAAACAAACAACCGTTCAATCATGTGTTTCGTGCACTGGCTCTTTTTTTTCTTTCAGATCCCTTTCATCCGCTGTTTTCAGCAGTTTGTGTGTATCAACGACATTTACAACAAACAGGACGGCGCAGATGAGGGCCGCCGAATACCGTATGGAGCCGGTGAAAAGCACCTCCGCCACAAGGATGACGGAGAGGATGATCCTGACTTCCGTTGGCCCTACGGGACCAGAATCGATGGAATACTTGCCCGTGATGGTGTACCGTATCAGGGCGACGATCATTTCCCAGCCGTACATGGTCACAAATCCATAACCAAAAAGCTCCCAGATGTCTCTGGTATAGATGATATATCCCAGTCCGATGAGGACAATGCCGATCCAGTCAATGACAATATCCAGCGTAAATCCGTACCACTTCCTGGGTTTGTTGCGATAGTAGGCAATCCTTCCATCCAGGGAATCACCAAACCAGCAGATCATAAAGCCGGCAACGCCGAGCAGAAGATAGTATGGATGAAAATGTGCGGCCAGTACAAAACTTACGGAAACGATCAGATTTCCTGAAAAACCAATGGCTGTGAGCATGTTAGAGCTTATCCAGGAAGGGATGCGCTGCACCCAGAAGGCGATCGCCTGCCGCTCAAGAGGCCAGAGCAGACTGGTCCTGGTCCGGTCGCGGGCAATGGATTCCAGTGCTTCGCTGGTTTTATGAACAGAGTGGAAACTGGAGTGTGAAAATTTCATAGGCAGGTTATATTTCAATGAAATGATCCGATCCCACATCAATCATCCGGGCGCAACATGTAAACTCACGACTGTGTGCAAATTTATCAATATTTTAGGTCATTAAACATAAATTACAAATCACGCTAACCATCGTGACGATTTCGTATTCTTGAGTCAAATTCCCGTTGTCATGTCCATTAACCGTCGTCTTTATGTAAAACAACTTGCCGCTGCCATGAGTGCAGCCACATGTCACCCGACGCCCCGAAGGCAGTCGGACCGTTTATCCAGTCGATCCTGACAGGGAATACACTGTACTCTTCAGGTCAGCTTCCGCTGGATCCGGTCACAGGTCAGATGGATACCTTAAATAGTAAAACGCCTCCTGCCAGGGAGGCTGTTCAGGTGGTGGCGCTGCCCAAAGGAGCGCATGTGGAGATTTCGTGTATTGCAGTAAAATGAAGTATTCCCCTTCCCCTGCGTGGGGGAAGGGGTTAGGGGATAAGGGCTATTGTTCGAACCGCTGATTCACGGCATTCCAGTTCACAATGTTCCAGAATGCGTCGATGTAGTCCGGCCTGCGGTTCTGATATTTCAGGTAATATGCATGTTCCCAGACATCGAGGCCAAGAAGGGGTGTGCCCCTTTTCTCGGCGACATCCATCAGGGGGTTGTCCTGGTTAGGAGTGGAACTGATAAAAAGTTTTCCCTGGGCATCCTTCGCCAGCCACGCCCATCCGCTTCCAAAGCGTCCCTTGGCCGCATCATTGAACTGCCTGACGAATTCCTCCACACTTCCGAATGCCGACTCGACGGCCTGTTTCAATTCATCCGACATCTGTCCTCCATGTCCATGGGGAGCCATGTTCTCCCAGAAAAGGTTATGGTTGTAATATCCGCCCCCGTTGTTCCGGATCACTGCCGGAGCCTTGCTGACAGTGGCGAAAATATCGGTCAGGGTCATGCTTTCCCACTCGGTTCCGGCAATGGCTTTGATAAAATTATCGTAATATGCCCGGTGATGCCTTGTGTAATGGATCTCCATGGTCATCTTATCAATGAAGGGTTCCAGAGCATCATAGCTGTATGGAAGCGCCCGAAATTCAAAGACCTGTTTCCCGGTCCGGGCAGGATTCTGACTGAATGATGAAGTTAGTGTTGTCATGGTCAAAATAAATGTTAAGGATGTTAAGATTACTTTCGTCTTCATAATAATTTCATATTTAACTATCTAAATAACAATTTATGAATATTTTTGTTCAGGGATACGTGACAAATTATTAACTTCGCTGTCCGTTTTCAGTCTGAAAAGGGGACCGGGGATCATCTATTTTATTCATTATGAACATTTTAAGAGACACTCTTCCGACTCTTTGCGCAGTGTGGTTGATCCTGGTGGCCGCCGTGGGATGCAAGGAACAAACCGCGCCGGTTTTATCTACCGGCAATGCGCCCCGCTCTGTCGAAGTGAAAGGTGTTGTGGTACAACCCCGGCTTCTGGAGCAAAAAATTACCACCACCGGTTCATTGCTGGCCAATGAAGAAGTGGAAGTGCGGCCTGAGACTTCGGGGCGTATCACCGCCATCTATTTTGAGGAAGGTACATTTGTCATCAAAGGAAGCTCTTTGGTGAAAATTGATGATTCGGAGCTGCAGGCACAGCTGAAAAAGCTTCAGTTGGAAGAAAAACTGGCTCAGGATGATCTGTACCGGAAGCAAAAACTTCTGGAGATCAAGGCTGCCACTGAAGAAGAATTTCAGATCTCCCAGAATCAGCTGGGTGTTATCCAGGCAGAGATTGAACTGGTGAGATCACAAATAGCAAAAACCGCCATTTATGCACCTTTCAGCGGTTACATAGGACTGCGGTACGTCAGTACCGGGGGTTATGCTTCTCCTTCGCTGGTGGTTGCCCGGATACAACAAACGGATCCCATTAAGATTGAATTTGCGATCCCTGAAAAGTACATCAACTTCATCCATAAAGGCTCTGCAGTGAAATTTACGGTTGCAGGAGCTGAGAATACATTCGAGGGGATGATCTATGCCATTGAACCCAAGATTGACATGATGACCCGGTCGTTCACCGTCAGGGCGAAGTGCCCCAATCCACAGAATAAACTTGTTCCGGGTGCCTTTGCCAAAGTGGAGATCATCCTCCAGACCGTCACGGATGCGCTGGTTGTTCCTTCCGAAGCGCTGATTCCGGATATCAGGGGTGAAAAGGTATTCCTTTGCAGGGAGGGTAAAGTCAGAACGCAGTATGTCACTACCGGGATTCGTACGGATTACGAGGTTCAGGTACAGGATGGAGTGATCCCGTGTGATACGGTGATCACCACCGGTATATTGCAGCTGAGGAATGACATGCGTGTAAGTGTGAGTATACAGGAGGCATTCTGACCTTCAACTTCCTGCGGCCATGAATATCTCATCCCTAAGTATCAATCGTCCAGTTCTGGCAAGCGTCATTTCGATCGTCATTATCCTGTTTGGCGTCATCGGATATACTTTTTTAGGGGTAAGGGAATACCCAAGTGTTGATCCTCCAGTCGTTTCAGTTTCAACAAGTTATGTCGGGGCCAATGCCGATGTAATCGAGTCACAGATCACCGAGCCCCTGGAAGAATCGATCAATGGAGTGGCCGGCATACGGTCGCTCACCTCCTCCAGCAGCGACGGCCGCAGTAACATTACGGTCGAGTTTGAGCTGGGAGTGGATATGGAAGCGGCTGCCAACGATGTGCGTGACCGTGTTTCACGTGCCAGCCGAAACCTTCCCAAGGACTGTGATCCTCCCATCATCACAAAATCGGATGCTGACGCAGTTCCTATCCTGTTGATGACCTTGCAGAGCAGCGCGCGCGACCTGATGGAGCTCTCGGATATTGCCAACATTGTATTCAAGGAAAGGCTCCAGACCATCCCGGGAGTAAGCGAGGTCCGAATCTGGGGGGAGCGTAAATATGCCATCAAGCTGATGATGGATCCTGCCCTTCTGGTCAGTTACCGGTTGACTCCCTCGGATGTGAGGGATGCACTGACAAGGGAAAACGTGGAGTTGCCCTCCGGTCGCATCGAAGGATACCGGACCGAAATGGTTATCCGGACACAAGGCCGGCTCACCACACCTGAAGAGTTCAATAATATGATCATCCGCGAATCCAATGGATCCCTGGTACGTTTCCGTGACATCGGTCAGGCCATACTGGTTCCTGAAAATGAACGGACCATCATGCGGGGCAACAACGGGATTCCGCTTGTAGGCGTTGCCGTTGTGCCTCAGCCGGGTGCAAACCAGATTGCCATTGCCGATGAGGTCTACAAAAGGACAGAACAGATCAAAGTTGACCTCCCCTCCGACATCAGGCTGGGAATAGCCATGGATACAACAAAAACGATCCGTAAAGCCATCACCGAAGTCTTTGACACTCTCCTGATCGCCTTTGCCCTGGTCGTACTTGTAATCTTTGTCTTTCTCAGAAACTGGCGCACCACCCTTATCCCTGTGATCGCCATCCCGATCTCACTGATCAGCGGATTCTTTATAATGTATATCGCCGGATTCTCCATCAACATACTGACCCTTCTTGCGATCGTGCTGGCTACGGGGCTTGTGGTTGATGACGCCATCGTGGTGCTGGAAAACATCTATCATAAAGTGGAATCAGGGATCAGCCCCATCGAAGCAGGCCACAGAGGCGCCAAAGAGATCTATTTCGCCATCATCTCCACCACGATCACCCTGGCGGCTGTCTTCATGCCGATCATCTTCCTGAGCGGACTGACAGGAAGGTTATTTCGGGAATTCGGTGTGGTGGTGGCAGGGACCGTTCTGGTCTCCGCGGTGGTCTCACTGACGCTCACACCCATGATGAGCTCACGCCTGCTGCGGAAGAATGTCAGACACAGTGGTCTGTTTCTGAAGACAGAACATTGGATCGATAACTTCATCAACGGCTATAATCGTGTCCTCCGCAAATTCATTCGACACCGCTGGCTGGCACTGGTGATCATCGTTGCATCTGTCTTTATCATCATTGGCATCGGTGTACTTCTCCCCTCCGAACTTGCCCCCATGGAAGACAAAAGCCGCTTTGCCATTACCTGTACCGCACCTGAAGGCACCTCGTTTGAACTGATGGATGATTATATCATGCAACTTCTGCCCATAATTGATTCGATTCCTGAAAAAGAAGCCATGATCGTTATGACGGCACCTGGCTGGGGATCGGCCTCATCCACCAATAACGGTTTTTTCCGGATTACCCTGGTGGACCCGTCAGAACGGGAGCGCAGCCAGCAGAATATTGTGGACGACCTGGGCCCTGTCCTTCGCAAATACAATTTTGCCCGTGCGTTTGCCACACAGGAACAGACCATCGGTGCAGGCCGGGGAGGAGGATTGCCGGTGCAATTTGTGATCCAGTCGCCCAATTTTGAAAAACTGAGAACGATCATCCCTGACTTCATGGAAATGGCACAGACCAATCCAAAATTCCAGGTGGTGGATATCAACCTTCAGTTCACAAAACCAGAGATCGCCGTGGAGATTGACCGTGACCGGGCACGGGCACTGGGAATCAATGTTCGGGATGTGGCTGAAAGTCTCCAGCTGTTCTTCAGCGGCCAGCGGTATGGTTATTTCATCATGAATAACAAGCAATACCAGGTGATCGGGCAGGCAACGCGGGAAAACAGGAGCGAGCCCCTTGATCTCACTTCGATCTACGTGCGTAACAACCGCAATGAGCTGATCCAGATCGATAACGTGGTAAAACTATCCGAGCAGAGCAACCCTCCGCAGCTATACCGTTACAACCGGTATGTTTCTGCCAGGGTGTCGGCCCAACCCGCCAAAGGCGTGACGCTGGGCCAGGGGATCGAGGAAATGAGAAGGATTGCGAAAGAGACACTGGATCCATCCTTCTCAACTGCGCTGGCCGGCACATCCAAAGAATACGAGGACAGTTCAAAAAGTCTTCTATTCGCTTTCGTTCTGGCATTGGTCCTGATCTTCCTGGTTTTGGCCGCCCAGTTTGAAAGCTACATCGACCCCCTGATCATCATGTTCACTGTGCCGCTTGCAGTGGCAGGAGCCGTACTTTCGCTGTGGATGTTCGGGCAGACGATCAACATTTTCAGCGAGATCGGTGTCATTGTGCTCGTCGGGATCGTCACCAAGAACGGCATTCTGATCGTCGAATTTGCCAACCAGCGAAAAGCGACAGGTCTGGATCTCCACGAAGCAGTGATCGATGCTGCCACGCGTAGGCTGAGACCCATCCTGATGACCAGTCTGGCCACTGCGCTGGGGGCCCTGCCCATCGCCCTGTCGCTGGGGGCAGCGTCCCACAGCCGCGTTCCCATGGGGATTACGATCATCGGAGGATTGATCTTTTCACTGGTACTTACCCTTTTTGTGATCCCTGCACTGTATACCTATATGTCCAGAAAAATAAAGAAAGCCGATAATGATCCTACGGATGAAAGCTAAAAACACTCTGTTGTTCATTCTGCTATCCTGTAACGGCTGGTTTGCCATCAGTGCCCAGGAATCCCTGAGCTTATACCAGGCCATTGAAACCGGATTGAAAAACAACTATTCGATCATCATCCAGAATAACTATGCTCAGATCGCCGGCAACAACAACACCCTGGGTAATGCAGGTTTCCTCCCTCAGGTGAACCTCACGGGCACCCAGAACAATACCTTCACCAGCACCCACCAGGAGATGTTTAACGGTACGGTGAAAGACATCGACAATGCAAAAAACAGGTCGATGAATGCAGGCGTTCAGCTAACATGGACCCTTTTCGACGGACTGAGCATGTTTGCCAGCAAAGACATGCTGGAGATCATGGAGGGAACGGGAAGGACCGAGGTGCGCATCGCTATGGAGAATACCGTGTCCGCCATTGTCCTGAACTATTTCGGAGTGATACAGCAGCAAAAGCTGATCGCCGTCATGCAGGATGCACTCAACCTTTCAAAGGAACGCAGGGAGATCACCCGGGCCAAGATCGACCTGGGAGCGGGCTCCGAGATGCAACTGCTCCAGGCTACAGTGGATATGAACACCGACAGCATCAACCTGATCCGTGAAATGTCAGCGCTGAAACAGACGAGGGCTGACCTGAACCGGTTGATGGCACTGGAGCCTGCCATTAATTTCACCCTCACCGACTCTATCATACTCAATGGCCCTCTTTCGTTCGATAAGTTGCTCGCCGTGGCACTTAAACAGAACAACGATTTACTTATCGCACGTAATGATTTGAATATCAGTATGTTGGAACTAAAGGATGCACGCTCCCAGCGTTATCCGCGTATCAACCTGAATGCAGGCTACAGTTACAACCAGATCAACTCACAAACAGGCTTTGCCGAGTACAGTCACAACCTGGGCCCGTCGGTCGGATTGTCCCTCTCCTATCCCATCTTTGACGGACTGAACGTAACCCGGACGATCAAGAATGCCAAACTGACGATCGATTCCCATGAAAACATGGTGAAGGACACGGAGCTTACCCTTGCCAATGACCTATACAAGCTGTACACCGATTACCTCACGCAGCTGGAGATCGTCCAGATTGAACAGGTCAACCAGGATGTGGCGAAGAAGAACCTTGAGGTGGCATTTGAAAAATACCGGTTGGGAACCATCAACGACATTGACCTGCGCGAGATCCAGAAAAAGTACATTGATGCCCAGTATCAGCTGCTTCTTTCACAGTTCCTTGCCAAAAAGGCCGAAACCGACCTGCTGAGGATCAGCGGGGAGTTGGGGAAAACAATGGTATATTAGCTTCAAGCTGCAAGCTGCAAGCTACAAGCTGCAAGATTCTGACTACTTAAGAATCCTATTCAAAACTCCAATTAGCCTCCTTACCTCCTCCAGTGTATTATAATGCACCATACTCACCCGGATCACTCCGTTTCTGTCCGCAAGACCAAGGTCCCGGATCAGCCGGCGGGCATAAAAGTCGCCCCAGCGGATGCCGATGCGGTGCGGATCGACCTGCAGCACTGCTTCATCGCTCCGGATACGATCAGAAACAAAAGAAATGGTGGGCACACGTACCGTTCTGCCGGATGTTGTCTCTCCGATGATACGAATACCGTTCCGGGACAAAAGGAAATCCAGGAGCGCGTCGGATAATTCCTCCTCATGGGCAGCAATTTGTTCAAACAAACCGGGATCCGGCTGAAAGGTGTTGCCCGATGCTCCGCTGTGATGATAAGAGGCCAGAAGGGTAAAATAATCCAGTATCCCAAGGAGGGAATAACTGAGCTCATAGTTCACGTTTCCGGGCTGAAGTTTATAGGGGACCTCTTCCTTTCCGATAAAGAAGTGGTTGATGGAAGGCAATGTTTCCAGATGTTTTTTCTTTCCGTAGAGAAGGGAATAGTGAGGGCCATATACCTTATAGAGGCTGAACACATAGAAGTCAACATCCAGGTCGGTCACATCGATGAGGCGATGAGGCGCATAGGCCACTGCGTCGATGCACACCATCGCGCCATGCCTGTGAATAAACGAGGTTAATTCCCTGACAGGATGGATTGTACCGATAATGTTCGACACATGGGTGAAAGCCACCAGGCGCGTTTTTTCTGTCATCAGTGGCAGCAGATACTCTGTATGCAGCTGCAGATCATCCCGATTGATCCTCCATTCTTTCACGACGATCCCAAAACGCTCCAGGTATCTCCAGGGGCCGATATTGGCCTCGTGGTCGCAGTTGGTGACGATCACCTCGTCACCGGGCTTAAAGACCATACTGAAAGATTTTGCCAGATTTTGCAGGAGCTGGGTGGTGGAAGGGCCGAAAATGACCTCCGAGGGATCTGCTGCGTTGATCCATCTTGCCCACGATATCTGGGCATCTTTGACACGCTGGCTGGAATGCTGGGATATTTCGTACGAAGCACCCAGCTGGACATTGGTATGATACAGGTAGTCGGTAAACCGTTCGCCAACCTGTCGTGCCGTCTGCGTGCCGCAGGCACAACATATCGGTAGAATCCGCCTGCAAATCCAAGCCAATTCCGTCCCGTACGGGACGGTATAAAATATTGTCATTCCCGTTTTCTACCCATATCCAGGCCCACGGGCCCTGGATGTTAGTCACATATTATAAAAATCGATACTTTTGTGTTGATGAAAATATCCATTTCCCGGATTCTCCGCTCCCATCGCCGAACCATCGCCCTGGTCATCACCCGCGATGCACGCCTGGTCGTAAGGGCTCCCCTGCAAACCACCATGGCCGAAATAGAAACCCTTGTCGAACGGAAACGGAACTGGATCACTACAAAGCTCGCACAGGCTCAACAAAGACAGGGCCTGCACCGGATGAACCCGTTTAGCGATGGGGAACTGTTCCGGTACAAAGGGCAACAGTATCCGCTGACCATCACCACTAACGAGCGATCCATCCGACTAAATGATCATCATATCCTTTTCCCGGAACGGCTCCTGGCCAATCCTGAGCGAGCGATGATATACTGGTACGCTCACGAAGCCCTTCGGGCGGTTACCGAGCGTGTTCAGTACTACAGTGAAACCCATGGATTCCGGCATACCGGCATCACAGTTACCGGCGCAAGGACCCGATGGGGATCCTGCAGCCAGGCAAACCGGCTCTGCTTCTCATGGAGACTTATCCTGACACCCGAGCCGGTAATCGACTATGTGGTGGTCCATGAATTGTGTCACACGGTGGAAAAGAACCACTCGGCAAGGTTCTGGAACAGGGTGGGAGCCATCCTGCCAGATTATAAAGAGCGAAAAGCCTTATTGAAGGAATACTGATCCTTTCCTGTCACAGAGTTTGCTGCAGATGCATAATCTTTAAATGATCCTTAAACTCTTCCAGATTGCCTGATTTTGGGAAGGTCACTTTTACTTTCTCTCCCGGCAGGATATCGAAAAAGTTATCCGAGAACTGGCCGCCATATCCTTCAGCCGTCAGAAATACATTTTTGGCCAGTGAGGTACTGGCCAATGTGACCTCAAATGCATCACCTTTTACACCTATCTCAACGGTGATCCCGGGATCGGCAAGCTTCAGGTATTTTGGCTGCGTGAAATAATGAAGCCCTGTATCATTAAAAACACCTTCTGCGGCCAGTGACGCGACCAGCACTGTTTTACCGATATCATAACCTGTGATCTCCTTTTCATAATAATTGGAAGATGACCTGGCGGGAATATCTACTGGAAGCGATTCCTTCCAGAGCTCCTGTCCCTCAAAGGTCATGATTTTCATGGTCAGAACCGCCTGACGGGTTTCAGGAAGGTCCGACACAATATGCACCTGGACTTTACCCTCATTTCCATCCATCACCAAGGCCACCGGCTTGAACGCCTCTTTGACGAAATAATGCAGCGCCTTCCACCGTCCATAATAATCGATCCCCGACCAGGATGCCACGGGCCAGCAGTCGTTGATCTGCCAGTAAAGCGTTCCCATGCAGTAGGGCATGTCGGCCCGGTGACATTCAATAGCCATTTTAATGGCTTCTGCCTGCAGCAGCTGTCCGACGTAAAGAAATTGCTCAAAATCCTCCGGGATCGTATAATCCGCCTCCATATACTGCCGGATGCGCAGGTTGCCGATGCCGCTGCGCTGATGCGACATCATTACCTCCGACTCGATATCGTAATCTACGGGAAGTGTGTACCTCTTCACTGAATTAAATTCCGGGAACGACTGGAATCCGTATTCACTCATGAACCGCGCCCGGTACTTCCGGAAATCGCTGAAGGGATTCAAACCGTGCCACACTCCCCAGTAATGCATATCCCCGGATTTCGTATCATAGCCTGCCAGCTGCCCTAATCCTGCCGAAGGGGAGGAGTGCCAGTAGGTCACCGCCGGATCATGTTCGGCAACCACGGCGGGAAGGATTTTATGGAACAGGGTATCGTAAGCTTCCCAGATCGCCGCTCGCTGTTCGCTTTTGTACAGCTGTTTCCATCCCCATCCCCTGTTTTCATCCCACTCGGCCCAGGCGTTCTCTATTTCATTGTTGCCACACCAGAGCACGATGCAGGGGTGGTTGCGCAGACGCTTGACATTATCGGCCGCTTCCAGCCTGACACTCTCCAGAAAAGCATCATCTCCCGGGTACATGGAACAGGCGAACATAAAGTCCTGCCAGACCATGATCCCATAATCGTCGCACAGATCATAGAAAAGATCATCCTCATAGATCCCTCCTCCCCACACGCGTAACATATTCATGTTTGCCTCAGCGGCAGACCTGACGATATATTCATACCTGTCGGGCGTGACCCTGGTCAAAAAAACATCGTTGGGTATGTAGTTGGCTCCTTTGGCAAAAACCGGCACACCGTTGATCTCAAAGTAAAAGCTTTTACCGGTGCCATCCGGATCCGGGTCCTGCACCAGACGGAGTGTTCTCAGCCCTGTGGTGACCTCGGTCTCATCAGCTATTTCTTTCCCTTGGCCGACAACGACCCTGATCCTGTAAACTTTCTGGCCGCCCATACCGTTGGGCCACCATAGCTCAGGCTGCCGGATGGAAACAGGTACGCGGATGGGGTTCTCCCCCGGCATGAGCGTCAGCTTCCCTTCATGAATAAGCATAGTGTCAGCGTAGATCCTGGCATCCAACCGGATTTTTTCGCTGGCAAGGACGGTGAAATGTGCCTCCAGATCCACTTGCTCATGTCCTACCATCTTCGTGATAACATGAAGATCCCTGATGCGCGCTTCATCCCAAGCTTCCAGGGTTATGGGACGCCAAATCCCGGAAGTCACCAGGCGCGGTCCCCAGTCCCATCCGAAGTGATATGGCGCCTTCCTGACAAACGGACTTACCCTTTGATCACCCAGGCCTCCTACCTCCGACTGGTCGTTGGAAGCTGGAAGGGGGTATCCATGAGCCTGCAGTTTTTTCAGGCCTTCGTTCACAGGCGACAAAAACCTGATCCTGAGTAAATTATTTCCCTCCTTTACGTATCCTTTACCATTCACCCTCCAGGTCCTGAACATGTTATCCGCCTGAAGGATCTGTTCATCATTCAGGTAAACTTCCGCATAGGTGTCCAATCCATAAAAAACAAGATCAATGTGTTCCTTCGCCAGGATTGCCCGATCAATCACAAACCTCGTCCGGTATTCCCAGTCTTCTTTATCGATCCATTGCACCTGTCTTTCATTCAACCGGTAATACGGATCTTCAATGACTTTGTTGGCAAGAAGGTCGGTATGGACCGTTCCAGAGACTGTCGCAGGCATCCACGAACCGGTATCTGCCTGACGGAATTCCCAGTTCTGGTCAAGCAGGATACGGTCCATCTTCTTTATTTCCGATCGTTGGTTGCAGGAAACCAAAAACAATCCGGTCATCAGAATTAAACTAAATGTTCTCATCCACTGTATATTTTACTTTCTTTGAATCCATTACCAGGGATATAAGGTAATAGCTCGATGTGGTCAGGAAATCCCTGACAAAAGGGATCGCTGCTATGAACCTGGACTGTTTCCTTGGCCGAAGTTTGAATTTGATCTCATAATTCGGGTTGATCAGGTAGTGGTGCATCGTATCGATCCTATACCGTTCCTTTTTCAGGATCCGCTCAAACCGTTCAATGGATATACCGGTCTCTTTCACTTCCATCAATCCCTGGATCGTTCCTTCACTTTCTCGGAAACTTTTTAGAATCCATCTGTAAAGGGAGTAAGGCAATAAATGTAAGTATGGCAGATGGGAGAGGATCCTGCTCCGGCAGACCTGCTGATGGCCTCCGAAAGGATTGTACCACGGTGGGAAGGCAAAAAATACTTTCCCGCCGGGGATAAGAAATTGCTTTAAAAAATCCATAAACTGCTCCTGATCAATAATATGTTCAATCACGTCCCTCATGATGATCAAGTCAGCTTTTAATGCAGTATCCTGATTTTTATAGATATCCTCAGCGATCAGCCGGAGCCTGTTTTCATAATCCGGATTATCGAGAAACGTGTGAGCCAGTTCGATCTTGCGGGGTGAGATATCGATCCCGGTTACATGGCAGCCCATATCCAGGAAAGGTTTCAGGTTGCCTCCCTCCCCGCAGCCGATCTCGATAACGGACGTTTGTTCGTTGATGGCAAATACTTCCCGGATGAAAGGAATCACATATTTTGAAGTGGTATGGACCTGCTCCTGAAAATACTTCCGGCGGTTGGTGTGTCGCTCCTGCATACTGGATAATGGGAAAACGAAATTACAGTTTTATTATGAAGAATGAAGAATGAAAGATGAAGAATGGAAGATCAGGATCATCAATCTACATTTTAATTACATTTACGCAGTAAGATAATTTAACACGGATCACCCCATGTTCCTTCACCTCAAGCCAAACCGCGAACGATCCCTTCTCCGCCGGCATCCGTGGGTCTTTTCCGGGGCCGTTCAGAAAGTCGGAGGAGAGGCTGATCCGGGCCAAACTGTTGAGATCCTTTCAGGATCAGGAAAATGGCTGGCCAGGGGGGCTATCTCTCCCAGTTCACAGATCATCGGACGTATCTGGACATTTACCCAGGAGGAGGTGATTGATGAGGCTTTTTTTATGAGGAGGCTGCAAAAGTCATTATCCCTCAGGAAAATGATTTATGGAGATGATTTGCCCGATGCCTGCAGGCTGGTCTATGCTGAAAGCGATGGACTGCCCGGCCTGATCGTCGACAAATATGGTGATTTCCTGGTATGCCAGTTCCTGTCGGCAGGAGCTGAATACTGGAAAAAGAGTATCGTGCAGGTTCTGAATACCCTGATCCCGTGCCTGGGCATCTATGAGCGTTCGGATGCTGACGTCAGGACAAAGGAAGGCATGGAACAGCTTACCGGAGTGCTATCGGGCAAGGAGCCTCCTGACCATCTGTCCGTGAAGATTGACAATCTGTTTTATCCAATGGATGTGAAGAAAGGACATAAGACCGGCTTTTACCTGGATCAAACGGTCAACCGAAGCGTAGTGACTTCGCTCAGCAAGGATGCCGATGTTCTGAATTGCTTTTGCTATACAGGAAGCTTTACGGCGGCCGCGTTGCTGGGAGGGGCTGCTTCGGTCTGCAGTGTTGACACTTCCGCCGAGGCGCTGCAGCTGGCCAGGCAAACCCTTTCCGTCAATGATCTTGATGCATCCCGGGCAACCTTCATTGAGGATGACGTCTTTCACAGGCTCAGGACGTTTCGCGACGAAGGCCGGTCGTTTGACCTGGCTATTCTTGATCCTCCGAAATTTGCGGAATCACAGAGTCAGCTGGAGCGGGCCAGCAGGGGGTACAAGGATATTAACTTGCTGGCATTTAAATTATTACGATCGGGTGGCGTGCTCATTACATTCTCCTGTTCAGGACTGGTGACGCGGGAGCTGTTTAGTAAGATCGTGGCTGATGCAGCACTGGATGCCGGCAGGGAGGCCCGTATCCTTCAGTGGCTCACCCAGGCACCTGATCACCCGGTGATGCTCAGTTTCCCCGAGGGGATGTACCTGAAGGGTTTAGTTGTTAAGATATCTGATTAACGATTAACCGCCTGCCCCGATGAAAATCAGGGATATGATTTTGGATATTATTCATCGTACCCCTCCCAATCCCCATTTAGTCGCATCAGTTCCTCCAGCGCATTAAGTGCATCCTTCTCGTCCACATTTTTACGGACGATGGTTTTAGCCTTATACAGGGAGACCTTGCCCGGTCCGGCTCCCACATAGCCGTAATCAGCGTCAGCCATCTCTCCCGGGCCGTTGACAATGCATCCCATCACAGCGATCTTTATGTTTTTCAGATGGCCCATCCTTTCTTTTACCCGCTGAAGCGTTTCCTGAATATTGAAAAGCGTCCGCCCGCAGGAGGGGCAGGCGATGAATTCCGTCCGCGTGAACCGGCAACGGCTTCCCTGAAGAATGCCATAGGACAGGTGATTGATGGACTCAAGGGAGTGTCCCGGGGCATCTATCCAAATCCCGTCGCCCAGTCCGTCAATCAGCAGGGATCCGAAATCGATGGAGCTCCTGCCCAGCAGCTGATGTGGATCCATGCGGGGATAAGATATCTTTATGACCACCGGGGTCAGGCAGTGTCTGTCATTCAGTTTCCTGAACAGGGTCCGGAGTTCTGAATGGCATGTATCAAACTCGCTTTCAGCGACCAGGACTGCGTCGGGATTATGTTTAAGGGTGGTTAGCATTTCATCCGTCAGGCTAGACACCCTCACAGCGATGACCTGACCGGGTATGGATTCATCGGTTGCCACGACGGGAACCTTTGTTCCCCCGATCTCGCCAACCTGATGGGTTATTCGTCTCTGATAATCAATAATACTTCCGACTGCCGACTGCCGATCGCTGACTGCCGACCGCTGACCGCCGATTGCCGACTGAAGTATCATCCCAGCCACCGGTATCTCCATTTCCGGTTCTTCTGTCAGCGATACCCGGATTGTATCCCCGATCCCTTCCCTGAGCAACGTTCCGATGCCGATGGCCGATTTGATGCGCCCGTCTTCCCCTGCTCCCGCTTCGGTAACTCCCAGATGCACGGGATAATCCATCCCTTCCTCCAGCATGCGCTGTACCAGCAACCGGCTGGAATAGACCATCATCCGGGTATTGCTGGATTTCATGGAAATGACGATGTTGTCGAAATTTTCCCCGAGGCAGATTCTGGCGAATTCGAGTGCTGATTCCACCATTCCTTCGGGGGTATCACCGTACCGGGCCAGGACCCATTCAGAAAGTGAACCATGGTTGCTTCCGATCCTCAGGGCAGTGCCATGATCCTTACACAGGGTGATCAGGGGCATCAGCTGTTCTCTTATCCTTTGCCGTACCGTTTCGGTCGAAGCATCAGGCTGTATCTTTTCTCCCGAAAGGTAATTTCCCGGGTTGATCCTTACCTTTTCAGCGATACGTGCAGCAGTCTCTGCCACGGCAGGATTGAAATGAACATCCGCAATGAGGGGTATGTTAAACCCCCTCTTTTTCAGTTCATCTTTAATTATGGTCAGGTTTTCGGCCTCTTTTACGTTCCGTGTGGTAATCCTCACATATTCACACCCTGCCTGTATCAGCCGGACAGCCTGTTCAACCGTACGCAGGGTATCCATTGTAGGAGTGGTTGTCATCGACTGGATCCTGACGGGATGATCCCCCCCCATCGGTACGTCGCCCACCATCACCACCCTGGTCCTGAACCGGACAGGGGATGAAGGTACATCATTGGAATGACAAGGATTCATGTTCATAGATAAACACTGATGGTCCTCAACGTTCAAAGCCATAAAAATACTAAAAACATCCTTTCTTTCTCCTCTCTCCTCTTAAAAGCAGTGAGGCTGCCTCCATTCCGGAAACAGCCTCACTTTTTGTACTACCTAAACTAAATCAAACATCAAAACCTATACCGGGAGGACACAAAAACCGTTCCAAAAATGGTGCATCGTTGAAGTTTACTGGATCAGTTTCAGTCCCTCCAGTGCAGAACCATCCAATGGCCTGATCAGCAGGGCCTTGTTGAACAACACCTTTGCCTCCCTGAGTTTGCTCAGTTGAAAATTGGTCCAGGCAAACAGGATCGTGATATCATAATCGTAAGGATAATGGTTGGCAATTTTCTCAAGATAAGAAAAAGCCTTCGGGTATTCTTTCCGGCTGTAATAGATTGAAGCCAGCCGGTAGTTGGTAATGGAATGATTCGGGTCGATGGAAAGGATCTCTTCGTATCGTTTGATGACGAGTGCCCAGTTGCCCATGGCCGATGAAGGCAGGGCAAATCCCATCCGGGCTTCGATCGACATGGGCATCAACGCAATGGCTCTTTCGTAAAAAGCTGTCGATTCGGTAAATGCGCCTGCCAGATACGACAACCAGCCCAGCCGGATGTTGATTTCGTAGGAGTCTTCAAGATAGATCTTCTTTAACTCTTCGATGGCTTTGGTATATTCACCTTTGTTCTCATAGCTGTAACTGGTCCCAAAGGCCTGTTGCATCGCAGGATAATCCTGCGCCCTGATGAACGGTGAAAAAATGACCACCAGTGCGATCATTGTCCATATTTTCTGAAAGTGTCTCATAAGTTCCATTTTATGCTTCCGATGATTAAATGTTGATGATACGTGAATGGTTTATAAACTGGCAGGTACTGACCTGAATTTTCTTCATAATCATATTGTAAGAATAGGCTTTCACGGTAAAGGTTCTCGTATTTCACACTGACCAGCAGCCGGTCCGAGATCTGGTAATATGCCTGTAATCCACATTTAAACAATATATCCTCCGGTAAATTGTAGACTATGTACCCATTTTTTTCAAAAAACTCCGCCGCTTCCCCGAACGTGGCCGATGCTTCCATCCATAACCCCCTGCTGATCTTCAGCCCGGCTGTTTCGGCGAAAAGGAAATGGTTTTCCCTTCCGTGGACATAACGTCCCACAGTTTGAGAATAAAAATCCAGGTTCCCCTTCGGATAATAGGTAAGGGCAAATTCCGCCTGGTAATGATCGAACAGATTGAGTCTGGCGTAAGTAGCAGTCAGGGTCAGGCTTACCAGGGACAGGTCCTTGTTCATGCAGAGGGAAGCCAGGTAATCCCTCTGATGCACAGTGTCCATATCGAACAGATAATTTTTGGTTTCCTGAGAATACCGTACATGCAGCTGATTATAGGTGATATCCAGGTAATGGAAGGCCGGTGTTACCGAAAATCCCTTGCCAAAGCGGAATGAAGGGCTGATATAGAACTGGTGTTGCTGAAGGGAATGATCCTGATCAAGGAGAAAGGAGTCACCTGCCATCACCTGGGCAGTCCTTCCCTGGAAGAGATCCATATAGCTCAGCTGTAACCGGGCGAATGGAGTAAGCTTTGCCACCAGTCCCAATCCATTGTAGTATGAATTTCTGATCAGGTGATCGATCTCTCCGTAAATATCATCGGTCCCGTCAAGGTTCATCCGGCTGTTGTCCGATTTCCCAGCTGTGATCAGGGGACCGGTCTCCAGGTAGACCATATCGATGAATCCTGACCTGCCGGAACGTAATTTCCGGGCTTCTTCCCGGGTGAGCATACCCAGTACCCTATCAGCAGCATCCCTTCGGTTAAGCTCGAGATAGGAATAATATGAACATGCGATCGCAGTGGAATCCCCTTCATTGAATTTCAGCGCCCGCGTGAAATGATCTGCTGCCCTGATATAGTTCTGAAGCTCATAGTGAGCGATGCCGATACGCATCCTGAGGTAATAGTAATCAAATCCGTACTTCAGGTACTTATTCCCGGCTTCGACCAGCTCATTCCATTGCATCCTTCTGTAATAACCATAAGTGGTCGTATCCACTTCCGTAAAGGAAGGGGGATCCCCTGCATACAGGCCAGTGCAGGATAAAAGGAGGACCGAAATGATAAAGACCTTCAGACGCATTTCACCTCCATGACCTGGTTATTCCTGATCACCCTGAATTCCCTGATCCCCTCTTCATCAATCCGGGTCTCGAAATCAATTTTTCCTGATGATGACCTCAATGTCCTGGCTGTACAGACAGCATTCAGGGTGATGACGGGACTGGATAACTGATCATTCATCCGGGTATACGACAGTCTGTACATTGAGCTCATAAAAATAAAGAATGGCGCCACCAGATCCTGGAAAAACGTGAGGAAACGATTATGAAAAAGATCGACAGGCAATGGATCTTCAATGGTCATATTCCTATAAAATCCTTTGATCACTTTAAAATGGGCGAGGAAGAAATAATACAGTACCGACCGTCTCGATCCTGAGTATCCGGTAAAATAGAAAACATCGTCCTCATTCCTGAAAAAGGCTTTGGCACCTGTCCTTTCGCACTCGACATACTGGTTGTTAAGCGAGTCGACTTTAACCACCAGCATTTCCTGACGGAGGGGCGATCCTTGTTCGCTGACATTCATCAGCAGCGACTGGCCGGGAACAAAATGAAAGGCATTTTCCAGTACTTTATGACGATCGATATTGGAGATCACGTCATTGATCACAGGAACGTCCCAGGCAGCCAGCCATTTCCTGCCGTCTGCTTGATGGACAATATGGCTTAACGGGTATTCGATCGTAGGAGCTCCGATGTATGGCTCATTCTGAACCTGGAAATGAACATGGGGTACCGGTGAGCGCCCTGAATTTCCGCATTGGGCAAGCAGCGTCCCTTTCTTGATCTGCTCCCCCTCTTTGACCTTGAACGATCCCTTTCTGAGGTGACTTATCTTTGTAAAGATTGAATCCGTATGGCGAATGATGATCGTATTTCCCCAGTTCTGAACCGTGTTGATCTCTCCGATCGCATTGTCGTCGATCCCATCCTGGATTTGTTCCACCCAACCGTCAGCAGGTGCGATCACGGGTTTACCATAGGCATGATAATCCTCCGGATCTTTGCCTGACCGGCGGAACGTACGGCCTTCCTCATCCTCTATTTCGAGGTCCCAGGCGTGCTGCCAGGCATGCTGATGGGTATGTGCGCCCCGGTGACCCTGTGTTACCTTCCATTCTCCAAAAACCGGCAGGGAAAGGTTCACAGGCAAGGCAGGATTGAACCGGCTGGAATAGTTCAGGTGCGAATAGAGGTTGCGCTCCGGGGAAAAATGCTGCACAACAACCATTTGGGGAGACCTATGGTGTCTCTCCCGGAATTTCAGTATGTAAAGAAATAAAAGGACGATGATATTGAAGGGCAATGAATAAATGGACAGCTGAACGATCGAGAACAGGGTTCCGGCACTGATGATCACAATAATGGTCAGGGGGGTGAGAAGGGCTACCCAAAGGTAGGAGTACCGGGATGGAATAATGAAATAGCCTCCGATGGCTATGGACGTAAGGATAAAATTGAATCCGATATAAGCGTAATTGAGGGTGGTAAAATCTCCCCCGAACAGATGAAAGAACACATAGGCCAGATAAAAACCTGCCAGCGAAAGCACAAAAGCGATCCGGGAGTAGATGATCAGTCCGAGAGCGATCAGTATTCCCGCAAACAGGTGATATTGAAATAAGATGGCTCCCAGGGAGCGAAAATAGATCACCAGCGAATCGGGCAAAGCAAGCCGGGTGAACCATTCGTAGATGTTGACCAGACTCAGTCCTCCCAGCGCATACATTTCATTGAACATGTATATGCCACGTTCGCTGATGTCGAGTGTCTCAAACTGGCGCGAGGCCAGCAGGACCATCCATATCCCCAGGAGGAACGGGACACTGAGATAGGGCAGGTAATATTTCCCGATGACTCCCTCCAGCATGACGGAAAGCAATAGTGTCAGCAGGCTGGTAAAGAAAACAAGAAGCCAGAGTTCAACCGAGGGCTGATAGAAAATACCCAGTCCCAGGCCGACCAAAAGGCTGTTAAATCCGTAGTATCCACTCCTGATGAACGTCCGGTTGAAACCGATCAGGTAAGCGGCAGTATTGGATATGATCACTGACATCAGGCCGGTGATTCCTGCATAGATATCAAAAAAGGAGACAAGGATCAGAAGAACGGCAAACAACCTGTGGTTAGAAAAGAAGACCTGTGCATAGCTATTGAGTATGCCTCGTATAAAGCTGTTGAGAGAGGCTTTAATACGGTCCATGATCCGGATTATTTCAGATGGGGTGGAAGGTGTTCCATGTTCATCACATTGTCGATGGTCTCATTATCGCGGATCACATGAGCAGTACCGTCCTCATCAATCAGAACGATCTTGGGACGCAGGGTGATGAACTGCATCCACTGGGTCATGTTATACGCTCCTACATGATGAACGACAAAGTGGTCGCCTTTGTTCAGCAGTGGCAGGTTGACATTTTCCCTGATGACGTCGATATTCATGCACAGCGGACCATATACCGTTGTTGCCTCCGTATACTGTGAATAATGACGTGCGGGGGTAAGCTTGTGTTCATACCAGAAGGAGGTGAAAAGAAGGTTGATTCCAATGTCGACGATCGTGGTGCGTTTGCCTGTGGAAAGTCTTTTATTGGCAATTACCGTTCCCAGAAGATAGCCGGCCTCATCGATGAGGGCTCTGCCGGTTTCCAGGATCAGCAGGGGCAGGTTGTCGGGTGTGAACTGGGTGTTCAGTAACGCAGAGGTGATGGCCTCCGCATAGTCATCAAACGTGGGATTTGTGTCGCTGCCCGGGTAGTAGAATCCCTTGAGCGTATTGGCTGAAGCAAATCCACCTCCCAGGTCGATGTATTTGATCGTATGGTTATACTTCTGCCGGATACCGATAGTAAGATCGGCAAGTTTCTGGGCAGCAACGCCATACGCCTGCGGGCTCATGATGAACGTCCCGATATGTGTGTGCAGTCCTACCAGCTCCAGTTTCCCGAAGTGCATGATCTTATTGAGGGCATCCCATGCCTGGCCGTTTTCATAATTGAACCCGAAGCGGTCCCACATGGGCTGTATCCCCGTATCCATATTGACACGAATGGCCACCTTTGGTCGTTTTGCACATTTTTCTGTCAGCTCAATGATGGTATAGAGCTCATCCAGATGGTCAATATGAATGATGGAGTCGTTACGGATGGCCTTTTCCAGGTACACGGCCGATTTATCCGGGCCGTTGAAGATGATGTGCTGTCCCTCGACACCGTTGGCGATCGCTTTATCGTACTCAAATCCTGAAACGACCTCTGCCCATGAACCCTCCTGGTGATAGATCCTACACACTGCATTCAGGTAATTCGTCTTATAGGACCATGCGAACTGGACCTTGGGATAACGTGTGGTAAAGGCTTTTTTTGCTTTTTTGAAAACTGAACGGATGGTTTTCTCGGACAGGATGAAAACTGGAGAGCCGTAGGTTTCCACCAGCGAATCCACGGAGATCCCGTCAATATGGGTAGAGGGAGGCAGGTTGGCGGCTATTCCGAATTTACCGGGCATGCCCGTTTCCAGCTTTTTCAGGATCGGGCGTTCATATCGTTGTTTTTCCATGGTGAAAGTTTTATCCGTACAGTTATCTGTTAATTCTCTGAAGTTACGTTGAGTGGTATTACAGTTCACCGGTCATCGAGAGTTTTTCAAATTCCTCCCTGTCGACGATCATGTCTTTGGAGTACCGGATAAAGAGTTTTCCGACATCATAGGTTTCATAGGGCTGGACTTTCATTCCCAGGGCAAGGCGCACCAGGGCTTCCGGAATGTTCTGCCCCACCCCCACGGCGAGATAGGTCCAGGCCGGGATACGGGGATTTATTTCCAGGAGATAGTATTTATTCTCCTGGGTTTTGATCATCTCCAGCTCAAAGCCACCGCGCCATTTGGTTGCACAGACGAACTTGCGTGTGAGTTCCAGAAGGTACGTGTCGTCGATGGAGATCCCCGCCCACGCTTTTCCCTTATCCGTGATATATTGCTTGCGCATGGCCACGGCAGCCACCGTAGTGCCGGTGCCGTCACCAAGTCCCGTCACGTTGTACTCGGAGCCGTATACAAATTTCTGAAGGATCACGGGCAAGCCCCACTTGGCGCTGATCTTATTGAAGCAGGTCAGCACCTGCTCAATATTGTAAGCGATGTATGCGTCGTACCATTTTCCCTTTACCAGCAGGGGAAAGGTGAATTCCGATTTGACATCGAACACCTCCTTGGGTTCAAAGACTGCCTTGCCATGGGGCACAAGCATATCATATTTCTCACCGAACTTCGACAGATTCACTTTATGCCGCTCCTCATACTGCTCCATCGTGGGAAGGAACATCCGGATGCCCATTCGCTTCAGCCGAGGCTCGATCTTCATGAATGAATACAGCTCCGCATCAAAATTGGGAACGATCACGTCGAGGTGTTCCATCTCCTGGATATATTCCAGCCTGGAGAGGATCATATCGCTTCCTGAAGAGGGATACGGCAACTGATAGGTCTTATCGACCAGGTCGTGAATGTAGATCATCGGTTCAAGGGATTCATACGCCAGACCGATGATCCTTACATCCAATGATCGGGCTTCATGAAGGCCCATGGCTACCGCCATCCCGGGCCCGGGGCTGTCGATGGCGTTCAGCCCTGAAATGCCAACTGTCACCTTTTTCCTATTCATCGCTTCCGATTAACAGGTACTGTCTGAGCTGGTGGATGAAATCCTGATAGTCCTTCTCGAAAGTAATGGGATCCACATTGTACCGGGTCAGTATCTCCCTGGATATTTCCTCGAAGGATTTCCCCTTCTTCACGAATTGCAAAACTTCCATGCCCAGCGGATTGACGATGAATGACTCACCGGTGGAAGGATTGAACAGGTATCCTGAATCGCTGATAGCGATGTTTTCCTTTAATTTCATTCTTTCATGGATTTTGTGTAAAATAACGTGATTTTCCGGGATTCCATTTATACTATTCAATAAATATGTTATAGTATTTTAATATTTTGAAATTCTGTCACTTATGACAATTTTAATGAACAGAAATGTCATTATTCTTTTCATAAATTCTGTAACAGTTGCGTAAAATCAATGAGCCTATTTTGTACGGTCAAATTTTGAATGTTCACTTAAAAAAAAAGTCATGAAAACGAAAAAGAATTTTTTCACCCTGATTCTGCCGGCATTGATCCTATCAGGCCTGGCAATCCTGGGTTGCAGTAAGACTGCAGATGTGAGCACACCTGACGCGGTGAGCTCTGAATTAAAGGACCCCATTCTCCTGACAGGGAATTTTGAACAGAGCCCAACGGGATCTGTAATTAATTGTATTGATGCATTTCCCTACGAGGAATTAAGCGCGGAAGAGGTGGAAGCATTGCTTTATATGCGTGAAGAGGAGCTGCTGGCAAAGGACGTATATACGTTAGCCTATGCATTGTACCCGATTCCCATCTTCAATAACATCTCTAAAAGTGAAACCCAGCACAGCACCATGGTCAAATATCTCATTGACAAATACGAACTGACGGATCCCGGTGAAAATCATCAACCCGGTGTGTTAATCAACAAGGAGTTACAGGTAGCGTCCAATGAACTCACTGATCTGGCAGATAATTCCCTTATCGACGGACTGACAGCAGGTGCCACCATAGAGGATAGGGACATTTTTGATCTGCAGAATTTACTTGAGAACGTTGTGGACAACCAGGACATTACCTGGGTATTTGAAAACCTAGAGCGTGGTTCAAGGAATCATCTGCGTGCGTTTTACAGAAACCTTGTCTTCCGGGGTGCCGACTACACTCCGCAGTACATTAGCCAGGAATATTTCGATGAGATCATCAACTCGGAACATGAACCTGGTTTTATTGGTTGCGGAGGCCTGTCCACACAGTAGGCAGTTTCATAGCTGGCTTCGGGCTTTTGTTAACAGATCATCCAGAGGGATCCGGCTCTTCTCCGGATCCTTTTTATATTCCGTAACCGACAGCCCCGTGACGTTTTTGAACTGCGTCGACAGGTACTGTACGCTGCTGTATCCCATCTGGAATGCAATTTCACTTAAAGTAAGTTCATCATAAGAAAGCAGCTCCTTCACCTTTTCAATCTTATGCAGGATGATGAACTTCTCCAGTGTTATCTTTTCATGCTGGGAAAACAGATTGGAAAGGTACTGATACGAAAGCTGAATCTTATCCACCAGATAATCTGAGTTCCGGATGATGGAGTTGCTGTTATTTGAGAGATGAATCAACTCGATCACTGCAATCTTGATTTGTTCCACAATGGCTTCTTCCCTGTTTTGGATAAGCTCAAATCCGTTTTCCGCCAGCACCTTCCGTATCATTTCAAATCCCGGATCAGAAACATTGTAGGTGATATCCGCTTCGCCAAAGCTGACCGAATTCACCCTCACCCCGAGCTTTTCCAGCTCCTGCCTTACAATACGGAGACAGCAATGGCTTGTCATATTCTTCAGGCGAAGGACAGTGGACTGTTCCAGGGAAGATATTTCTCCATCCATGATGTAAGGAATATCAGTGCATGATCAGAGAATGAACAGACGGATAAACCTCATCTGATTTTCTCAAATCGTTTCAATGTCAAAAGGATCAACCTGTAGGTTATGAAAATGACCACAGGCAAACTTACCAACCAAAGGATCTGTGATATCATGATCAATTCATTATCATTATCAATAAACATGGCCTTCGTCTTCCAGCTCACCTGCATCGATCTTTTTCCTGTTGATCGCCCGCCAGGTATAAACGATATACGCCAGCACGAAGGGCACCAGCAACGATACGTAGCTCATGGCCGTCAGGGTATAATGGCTCGACGAGCTGTTGCGGATGGTCAGGGAGCTCTGCAGATCGAACGTGGATGGATAGTACGCTGTGTTGTTGAAGCCGGCGGTCAGGAAAAGGGAAAACACGGTAAGGACTGTCCCGATCCCCGCGGCCCAGATTCCTTTATCGCCGCTCCTGGTAAAATAAAGGACCGGCCGTATAATTCCCAGCAGTACCAGGACTACACCGAGCAGGAACAGGATAAGGACTACGGGCATCTGGATGAGGTTATGCAGGTATTTATACGGCTCCATGCTGACCACTCCGGAGACGGGGTCCACGGCAAAGCCATTTTTAAGCAATAGCATCACTGTGAAGGTCAGGAAAAACACTACAAAGGGAATGGCATCATACAGCAGTTGTTTACGGGCTCTTTTGATGATCTCTTCGTTGTCGATGTTCTTAAAGAAATAAAGGATGGCCAGCACACGGGAAAGGAAGAATACGGCCAGCCCGAGTGACAGATTCTGGACGTTCAGGGCAGCCTCGAGCCCGTGCGTGGGTGTTTCCCATTGCGAAAAATTATTCACGTTGACTGAAAACTGAGATCCTGTGAAGAAGGTGGAAACAGCCGTTCCCAGCAGGATAGTTCCGAGGGCGCCGTTAACCAGCAGGAACGTTTCGTAGGTGCGGGAGCCCAGGAAGTTATTCGGTTTTTTCCTGTATTCATAGGATACGGCCTGAATGACAAAAGCAAAGAGGATGAGCATCCAGACCCAGTATGCGCCTCCGAAGCTGGTGCTGTAAAACAGCGGGAAGGAGGCAAAAAAGGCTCCGCCGAAGGTGACCAGGGTGGTAAAAGTGAATTCCCATTTTCGTCCCAGAACATTGATAATCAGTGAGCGCTCGGTTTCATTCCTGCCGAGGCGATAGATAAGCGTCTGCCCTCCCTGTACAAACAACAGGAAAACGAGGAACGAAGCCAGCAGGGATATGATGATCCACCAGTACTGTTGCAGGGCAAAATGTGACAAATTTTCAAACATGGCGTGTCCCCCCATCTTTAGGTCCAAGTTTTATTTGTTTGGTCATGATCTTAATATCGGCCACCAGCAGAAGGGTGAAGGTGATGGCGAACAGGGCAAAGGTCAGCTGTACGCTGGAGGCGGTCAACCGGGAAACGGCCACCGATGTGGGCATGAGATCCTGTATCACCCAGGGTTGTCGGCCCAGTTCCGCAACCACCCATCCCATCTCCGAGGCCAGGTAGGCCAGGGGGATGCTGAGCACGGCAGCATACATCAACCATCGGCGCTTTACCGGATTTCGCCGCAGGACGAAAAAGAGTGTGAGCACAAACAGAAGGATGAACCACATCCCCAGCCCTACCATGATGCGGAAGGAATAAAAGGTGGGCTTGATAGGAGGAATGGCATCATGAACATCATTCAGATGGCCATATCCAAAATAACTGAAATGCTCCTCGAAAGTTTTCCGTGCGGAATCAGCTTTCATCATGTCCCCTTCCTTTCTGGCCATTTTGAAATCCTTCAGGGCGGCGACTGCCAGCTTCCCCCTGACCATTTTCTCATCCACCGGGATGATGTTACGGTCAGTATTACCATGGATCAGGTCCCTGATACCGGGGACATAGGCATTGGCATCCTGGAAGGCCATGTATGAAAGGACGTTGGGTATTTCGATCTTCATCAGGAAATCCTCTGTCTTATGCTCATCGGAGGTGCTTTTTAAAATTCCGAAAGCCACCAGTGGCGCATTGGTCTGACCATCCTGCAGGTTCTCCATGGCGGCGAACTTCACCGGCTGATGTTTAGCCATCAGACGTGCAGATCCGTCACCGGTCAGGACCAGGAAGAGTGACATGACCAGGCCAAAGACCGAGGCAATGACCATGCTTCTCCTTGCCAGCAGCTGATGGCGGTTCCTAAGCAGGTACCAGGCGCTTACTCCTATAACAAACACGGAAGCAAGCACATAACCGGAGGTTACGGTATGGAGGAACTTGTTGATGGCGACAGGAGAGAATAAAACTTCCCAGAAGTTCATCATCTCGTTGCGTGCAGTCTCAGGATTAAAACGCATGCCCACCGGGTAATGCATCCAGGCATTGGCCACCAGGATCCACAGGGCCGACAGGTTTGCCCCCACGGCCACGAGCCACGTGGAGGCCAGGTGAAACTTCTTCCCCACCTTATTCCAGCCAAAGAACATGACCGCAATGAAGGTACTTTCAAGAAAGAACGCCATGATGCCCTCCACGGCCAGGGGCGCACCGAATATATCCCCCACGAACCATGAGTAATTGGACCAGTTGGTTCCGAATTCGAATTCCAGAATGATCCCTGTGGCAACTCCTATGGCGAAGTTCACTCCGAACAGGGTCATCCAGAATTTGGTGATCCGCTTCCATTGTTCGTCGCCGGTTCTCACATAGATGCTTTCCATAAAAGCAATGATGAACGACAAACCCAGGGTGAGCGGAACAAACAGCCAGTGATAAACAGCTGTCAGCGCAAACTGGGCCCTCGACCAGTCAACTAGTGATGCTTCCATACTTGGTTAGGGTTTGGTAATTAACTGTTCAATGACATAATCACTTTTTTCTTTCTCAGAGCTGAATCGGGAATCAAGAAAATCATGGAAAAAGAATAAACGGAAAATCGCAAACATGACAAATAGCTTGATAAAAATGATCAGCCATAATGTCTTTCCTACCGTCATCTGACGGAATCCCTCGTAATAGAACCGATATATCTTTCTCACAACAGACATCAGGCTATGGAATAAAGGATAAAAATAGAAATTTTACAGATACTGGCGGAGGTTGTGAGCCAAATTCAAATGTACCGGAGGTTCATCGTGTTCCAGATGGCGCTCCTGATGACCATCCGCTGATGCCGGGTTAACACAATATTTCATCTGGCAATCAGTTTATCAAAAGTAAAGATTCGTAAGTTTGTACTCCAAAATTCACTGATAATGAAACTGATCAATACGCTCTGCCTGCTTTTTCTCTTTTTGTTCAACGGATTCATTTCCATCGCACAGGATATCGGCATCGGTCAATGGCGAGAACACCTGCCCTATTACGAAGGCATCTCCGTGACTGAGGCAGAGAACCGTATCTACTGTGCCACGCGGTACAGCATTTTTTATTTTGACAAGACCGACAACAGCGTGATCAGGCTAAACAAGGTAACCGGACTGTCCGACATCGGGATCAGCACGATCAATTACCACACCGGTCTGCAGACGCTGGTGATTGCCTATTCCAATACCAATATCGACCTGATCAGGGACAACACGATCACCAATATCTCCGACATTTACCGCAAGTCGATCCTCGGTCTGAAAACCATCAACAGCGTTGTTTTCAGGGATCATGACGTCTATCTGGCCTGCGGTTTCGGGATCGTCGTACTGGACATTGAAAAGGAAGAGATCGCCGACACCTATTACATAGGACCTGAGGGCAGCCAGATCAACGTATATGACCTTGCCTTTGATGAGAACAACAACATTTATGCTGCCACTGAAAGCGGCATCTACAGGGCTTCGCTCAACAGCACCAATCTGTCGGATTACAACTCCTGGATCAAAGATATGACTGTACCTCATCCTGACCTTACTTACAACCACATCGCCTATTTTACCGGAAACGTATTTGCCAATAATATGCATGAAGAATATGATGCAGATACGGTATTTATGTACGACGGCAACGCCTGGCAGCGGTTCGACGCAGCTTCCTTCTCCACCCGCAAGAACATACAGATCAATTATGACCGGATGGTGATTGCCAATAACTATAATGTCGGTGTTTTCGATGAAACGCTGACGCAGATTTATCTCACGTATAAGCCCAGCGATATTGGGGTGGCACCCGGTGATGCCACGCTTGACAAGGATGGTTTTGTCTGGATCGCCGACCGTTTTTACGGATTGCTCCAGACCTACAACAATGGCTGGAGCGCCGACGTGATACGGCCAAACGGCCCTAAATCGGCCAATGTCTTCGACATGTCAGTCGGCGGAAAGGACCTGTACGTTGTCCCCGGGGGCCGGGATCCTTCCTGGGGGAACACCTGGAAAAGAGGAGAAGTTTACTGGTTCATCGAAAACAGCTGGGACTACCTCGATTACAAAAAACAGCCCGTGCTTGAACCTGCCCGTGACATGCTTGTAGTGGAAGTAGATCCGGCCAATAACAAAACCGTATTTATCGGGTCCTGGGGAAACGGTCTGTATGAGTTCAGGGATAATGGTCTTTATGAGATCTACACCGATGAGAACAGCATTCTGCAGCAATTTACGGGGACCGGTCGGATCAATGTGGGTGGTTTGTGTTTTGATCCTGGCCACAACCTCTGGATTACCAACTCCAATGCGGCGAACCTTCTGTGCGTGAAGAAAAACGACGGAAACTGGTCCTCCTTCAACCTGGGTTCAGTTGCTTCGGGCATTGATGCGGGAGAGATCGTGATCGATAGCACCGGCCAGAAGTGGATACTGGTCAGGGATCACGGGCTGCTGGTCTTCAACGACAACCGTACCCTCGAAGAACCTTCAGATGACCAGACCCGCAAGCTTAATGCCAATGCGGGGAACGGTGCCCTGCCCGGTCTGAAGATCCTCAGTTTTGCCGTAGACCAGGAAGGGGAGCTTTGGATCGGTTCGGATGAAGGTGTTGCCGTGATCTACTCACCGGGAAATGTCTTCACTGGAGGGAACTATGATGCACAGCGCATACTCGTTGAGCAGGACGGATATATAGGCTATCTTCTCGAAACAGAATCTGTGACGGCCATCGCCATCGATGGTGCCAACCGGAAGTGGTTCGGCACCGACCGTGCCGGCGTGTTCCTTATGTCGGAAGACGGAACCAGGGAGATCCTTCATTTCAATGAAGACAACAGCCCGCTGCTTTCCAATTCCATCACCAGCATCGTGATCAATGACGACGGAGAGGTGTTCTTCGGCACGTCCAAGGGAATCATTTCCTACAAAAGCACAGCCACTCCACCACCGCCTATGAACACCGACGTGTATGCCTATCCCAATCCCGTCAGGGAAGATTACAACGGAGTGATTGCCATCAAGGGGCTGGTGAAGAACGCGGACGTAAAGATCACCGATGTCAGCGGAACACTGATCTACGCCACGCGTGCAGAAGGCGGCCAGGCGATCTGGGATGGCCGCAACTTCGACGGCAGAAGAGCACATACCGGAGTCTACCTCGTTTTCATCAGTAACGAGGATGGCTCCGACACCATGGTCACAAAGATCTTGTTCATTAATTAAGGAGACGTTCTTTTAACCACTCTTCTTTCTTCATGCCTCCACTCATCCATACACGTGGAATCGCATTGCACCATGTGAAATATGGTGAAACAAGCATCGTCGCCCGGATCTACACCGAGAGGTTCGGTCTTCAGTCTTACATGATCAAGGGAGTCAGAAACAGGAAAGCCAGGATCCCGTATACTCTTTTTCAGGCGGGCAGCCTGCTGGATATGGTCGTTTACAGGAACGAGAAGAATACGCTTCAGCATCTGAAGGATGTCCGGTGCGAACATGTGTATGCCACCGCCCTTCAGGATGTGCGGAAGATCAGCATCCTTCTTTTCATCACGGACATCCTCAGCAAGACCATCCGTGAGGAAGAGCACAACCAGGGACTTTTCGATTTCATTTACCAGTCCCTGGTACGGCTGGATCTTACCGCCGGACCCGTGGCTAACTTTCACCTGGTCTTTCTGGCCCATCTTGCACGCTTCCTCGGATTTGAGCCGAGGAACAACTATTCGGACCATCTCAGGTACTTCAACATGAACGAAGGTGAGTTTTACGCCGGGAAACAAAATCCCGGCCTATACATGGAGCCTCCACTGACAGAGATCTTTTCCGGTTTGCTTCGCAGCGGCTTTGAGACCATGGGTGCCCTGCAGCTTTCATCCTCCGAACGCAATGAGTTGCTGGGGAAAATCCTTGAGTATTACGGCGTCCATCTGCCATTAGCCAGAGACATCAAGTCGCACCTGATTCTCCGGGAAGTCTTCGGCTGAATCAATCTGTCAGCGTAAAGCCTATCAGCCCGGCCAGGTGGGAACGCAGGAGCTGTTTAACCTGGCTCATGTCGCCAGGGGTGCCTGTTTCAGCCTGCAGTGAAGTGGAGCCTCTGCTGGTGAATCCGCAGGGATTGATGAACTGAAAAAAGCTCAGGTCGGTGTTGACGTTGAAGGCAAATCCATGCATGGTTACATTCCGGCTGGCCCTGACACCGATGGCACAGATCTTACGTGCGAAGGTGTGCGGTTCAAGCCAGACCCCGGTAGCTCCTTCCATGCGTTCGGCATTCAGTTCAAACGGTTCCAGGGTGCGAATCACAGCTTCTTCAAGGATATGGATATATTTCCGGATGGTCAGGTGAAAGGCGTCCAGGTCGAGGATGGGGTAGCCTACCAGCTGTCCGGGGCCATGATAAGTGATGTCTCCGCCGCGGTTGATACGGAAGAAGGAGATCCCCTTTTCTCGCATCATCTCCTCACTGATCAGCAGGTTACGGTCAGATCCGCTTTTCCCGAGGGTATACACGTGTGGATGCTCACAAAAGAGCAGATACCCGGCCAGATGTTCCTTCTCGTCTGAATCTATATCCGTGCCGGACTTCTGGCTGAAGATCTGCCGGAAAAGGATTTCCTGGTAGTCCCATGCATCCTGATAGGAGATCAGGCCAAGATCTTCATATTTAACGTATTGGTTCAAAACGGCATATCATTTTATGATTCAGTATTTATGATTCGGTATTTATGATTTGTTTGGTAAATGCTGATTTTGAAAATAAATACGAAATACAAAATACTGAATCATGAATTTTTAAATTTAACACCAACGTGCCTTTCTGCCTGGAACGACGATCTCACCAGCGGGTGGCTTTCCACAAAACGAAATCCTTTCTGCAGCCCCAGTTCCCTGTATCTGTCGAACTTCTCCGGCGAAACGTATTCTGCGACAGGAAGGTGTTTCCGTGTAGGCTGCAGGTACTGTCCGATGGTAAACACGCTGCATCCTGCTGCGAGGAGGTCATCCATGGTTTCAGTCACTTCCTGCTCGGTTTCACCCAGTCCGGCCATGATGCCTGATTTGGCTGTAATGCCCGAGGCAGAGATGATGCGGATCACCTGAAGGCTGACATCGTACTGTGCGCGGCTTCTGGCCAGGGGAGTTAGCCGCCTGACCGTTTCCAGGTTATGTGAAATGACTTCCGGCCCGCTTTCGACGACCATCCGGATCAACTCCTCTTTCCCGTCAAAATCAGGTATCAGTGCCTCCATGGTCGTTCCCGGGTTGATCTCTTTCACTGCCCTGATCGTATCTGCCCATGCCTGGGCACCTCCATCGGGCAAGTCATCACGGTCAACCGAGGTAATCACACAGTGCCTGAGTTTCATGAACCTCACCGAATCAGCGAGTTGCAAAGGTTCTGAAGGATCCACGGGCAACGGACGGCCTGTCTTCACGTTGCAGAACTTGCATGAACGGGTGCAAATGTCGCCAAGGATCATGAAGGTTGCCGTTCCCCTTCCCCAGCAATCTGCCACGTTGGGGCAATGCCCGCTTTCGCAGATGGTAAAGAGCTTATGCTGATGGACGATCTCTTTTACCTGCACATACTTCTTTCCTGCCGGGATTCTTATCTTCAGCCATGAAGGCTTTTTTGGGGAAGGATGATGATTCATTAATTGCACTTTATCAACCTTAATCGGTCACAAAAATAGTAAATGAATAGCCATTACAGAATAATCGAGGTAGAAGGGGAACTGGAAGTGGAAGTTGAATTCGAATTCTACTTGAACTTCGAATTCAACTTCGATCATTCTGTAATGGCTATTCCGGAAAGGTTCGACAGCACCTTCATCACTTTTTCAAGTTCCTCATCGCCAATGTCCAGATGGGTGATCACTCGAATCTTGCCGGGTCCGAATCCGAGTACGAGGATTCCGTTTTGCCGGAGATGCTCCATGAACGTATCCGCTGAGTTCTGGTCCTGAAGAGCAAAGACCACGATGTTCGACTCAACGGGAAGGATCTCTTTTACGTAAGGCAATCCCGACAGGGTCTGTGCGAGGGCAGTCGCTCTCCTGTGGTCTTCTTTCAGGCGGCGGATGTGATGATCCAGGGCGTAGATCCCTGCAGCTGCAAGAAATCCGGACTGGCGCATGGCACCGCCGAAGAGCTTTCGCATGCGTCTGGCTTGTTTGATGAATGCCATATCTCCAATCAGCATTGAGCCGACAGGAGCTCCAAGGCCCTTGGAGAGGCAGAGCGAAACGGAATCGAACAGTTCACCATACTGTAACGGCTTCTCGCCTGTCTCTGTCAGTGCGTTGAACAGACGGGCCCCATCCAGGTGAAGCTTCAGACCATGATGCCGGCAGGCCAGGTAGATCCGCCTGATCTCTTCAATATGCCATACGCTTCCGCCTCCCTTGTTGCAGGTATTTTCGATCACAACCAGCCGGGTCCTGGGATGATGGACATCATCCGGATTAATGTTGTTCAGGACATCATTGACCGTGAAACGACCCCGGTCGCCATTTACCAGCCGGACCGAGACTCCCGAGTTGGCCATCATTCCACCTCCCTCATAATGGTAGATATGTGACAGGGCGTCGCATATCACCTCGTCGCCGGGGGAGGTGTGCACCCTGATGGCGATCTGGTTTGTCATGGTACCAGACGGACAGTAAACGGCCGCCTCTTTCCCGAACAGGGCAGCGGCCTTTTCCTCGAGTGCATTCACAGTAGGATCATCACCAAAAACATCATCCCCCACCTGAGCGTTCATCATGGCTTCGAGCATTCCGGGAGTGGGGTGGGTGACCGTGTCGCTTCGTAAATCGATGGGATTCTTCATGGGGTGAATTTTGCCGCAAAGATAGAGAATATTCGTCAGCGGTCAGCAAACAACCCCTCTCCTTAAGAGGAGGGGCCAGGGGAGAGGTAACAATTTGACAATAGTCTCCCACTATGTACTACACGATCGCAATCAGGAAAACGGAAACACGACGAACACGACGATATCCCAGAGAGTATGGGAAAGGATATTGACAAGCATTGAGTTATACCTTTGGTATAGCCAGCCCCAGAACAGGCCGCAAATCAATGCCGCCATGATCAGCATGAGATTGCCGGTGGCAAGATGTACTCCTGTGTAGACTGCAACAGACACCAGAAATCCTGTTATCCTCCCGTACTTTCCCGAGAGATGGCGCTGGAGGAATCCTCTCCAGAAAAGCTCTTCCCCGGGGCCGATCACCAGGGCCATGAGGACTACGATCCGGAGGGAAGAAGCCTCGCCCCTGAAATGATAAACACCCGTGATCTGGTCCTCTGCGAATGAGAACCATTGCCGTGAAAGCAGGTTGCCTGCATAGAAGACACCATACAGCAGTATTACCGATACCAGCGCAATGATTATCTTTTCTGGCACCTTGCCCGTGAGGTCATCCCTCAACAAGGCCACGTAGGCACGGTCGGCCAGAAAGCTCAGCGAAACAAGGATCAGCAGGTTGACGCTCATCCACCACCAGAAGTCAAAAGAGCCACTGCTTTGCAGGACAAACATTGGAACAAACATAGCTGATCCCAGGAGGATCAGCGGCCAAACCAGTCTTTCAGCGGGGAGAAGCGTGCTTCTCATAGGAAGGAAAGAATCGCAACGTTGACAAGAAGCGATATCGTGCACAAGGCCCCGAACAACAGGTTAAGCTGTGCGGTAGCACCGTCCAGTGCGATGAAATCAAAGGGATCAATGGGTTCTTTGCGACGAATGGCTTTATGCCAGAGCCTTATGGCCAGGGGCAGGGCGAGTAGAGTAAGGAGAAAGGGCAAGGGCATTGACGGCAGGTCTCCCGGCAGTATCCTGGGCAGGAAGATCAATCCCAGGACAATGGCAAAGGGACCGAAGATCATGAATGCATAATACCTCAGGGATCCCTTATCGCCCAGGATCGATGCCACGGTGGCAATATCCCCGTTTTTATCGGAAACGATGTCGCGCCAATTGTTAGCGTGCAGGATGGCGATCACATGCATGGCCATGGGAACGGCCCAGACTACGGGTATCCAGGAGAACGAACCCGACTGGACATACCAGGAGCCGATGGAACCCAGTATGCCGAAATTCAGGAACACGGCCAGGTCACCCAGAGCATGATATTTCAGCGCGACCTTCCCTCCGCGTGTGTAGAAAATCCCCACCAGCAGTCCCAGCCCGCCAATGGCCATCAAAAGGGGACCGCTTTTCAACACCAGATACAATCCGATCAGCGTTCCTGCCAGAAACAGGATCCCTGAGGAGATCCAGGCTTCCCTGATCGTGATCAAACCCCTCACCACTCCACCGCTCACAGGCGTCGGGACCCGGTCGAGGCCTTTCCTGTAATCATTGATGTCACTCAGGATATTGGCAGCCGAGTGAAGGATGACCATTCCCAGAAGCGACAAAATGAACAGGCCGGGTTTGAACGTATAGCCGCCGTATGCAGCTGCACCCACCGAGCCGAAAACAACGGGCATGGTGGAGGCGGGAAAAGAAAAAGGCCGGAAACAGATCAGCCATTTCTTAAGAAAGTTCGTTTTAACAGGTTGTTCCATTGCAATGCGGAATTACTCTTGCTACATCCTCTGATTACAGAACCATGGTAAATCATTCATTTGCAAAAATAAACAATTCAGAAATCCACTTGTTTACAGCCATCGCTTTCTCTTCATATATACATACATGGATATGCCAACGATGAGCATAACTCCCAGGGCGGCTGGGTATGCCCAGGGTCGGGAAAGTTCGGGCATATGCTGAAAATTCATACCCCAAATCCCGGCCAGAAAGGTGAGCGGAATGAAGATCGTGGCGATCATGGTCAGTGTCTTCATCACACTGTTGATCCGTTCTGAATTGTTAGAAACATGCAGCTCCATCAATCCGTTCATATTCTCACGAAAACTTTCCAGGGTATTGGACAGATGGATCAAATGGTCATAAACGTCCTGGAAATAGGCCAGGGAGGATTTCGAGATCAGGCGACTTTCATCCTTAAGCAATCTGCTAAATTCTTCACGAAGCGGTGAGATGAACTTTCTGAGCTGGGTCAGCTGTTTTTTATGCTGCAGGATCTTTTCTGCAATATCCGGTTTCGGGTCGTGGACCAGTTCTTCTTCAATCCTGTCCATAAAATCTTCATAGGCATCCAGGGTCAAGTAATAGTTATCCACGATGCGGTCGATGAGCAGGTAGAGCAGGTAATCGCTGCCTTTCATCCTCGTCTTGCCAACGCTTGCCTTGATGCGGTCGCGGATGATCTGAAAATCATCCCCTTCCCTTTCCTGAAAGGACAGCAGATACCCCTTGCCCAGGATGAAGCTGACATGTTCCTCTTGGATTGAGAGATTCGATGAGTAGACCGTGAACATCTTCAGTGTTACGAACAGCCGGTCGTCAATCATTTCGATCTTGGGCAAATGGTCGGTATTCAGGATGTCTTCCAATGTAAGCATATGCAGATGGAACTGTTGTCCTACTTTCTCGATCAGTTCAGTATTGCTGTATCCGATGATGCTGATCCAGTTGACATGGTCTTCCCTCAGGTGTACATAGGACGCTTCCGATTTGTCAGGGGGCACGAAATCGTAGTCCTTTTCATTGTACATCGTCAGGTGGATGCTTGTATCCGGGAAGCCGGAAGGATTATAATACGTCAGGGTTCCCGGTGGAAGGCCCGCCTGCGATTTATAGACTCCGACGGCGCTTCTGGATCTCTTTTCTGTCATGAACTGTACAATAAATACGTAAATTCAATAGTTAAATACCTGATTTACCCTATTTTTGTCAAAAGTACAAAAGTTTGTGACCTTATAGTAACCTTTCCATAGGAATTGAATATCTATACGCGGAAAAAACGGTGGAAGTTCAGTCTTTTTTTCCTGGCGATCCTGATCGTGGCAGCTTCGCTCTGGTATTCCAACATCATGGTACGCAAGATCGCCAATGAGGAAAAAAGGAACATCCAGATCTGGGCCAATGCCATTCAGCGCCGCGTCAGCCTGATGGATTACACAGAGGATTTTTTCGAATCCCTTAAAAAGGAAGAACGCAAACGGGTCGAACTTCTTGCGGAGGCCACCAAACGCCTCATCTATGCAGAAAACTCAGAAGAGCTAACCTTTTACTCCGACATCATCGCCGGCAATACCACCATCCCGGTCATTCAAACCGACAGCCTGGGAAAGATCGTAGGCGTTAAAAACGTCGATTTTGAGATGGCCGATGTTCCCTATCTGGAAGGAACGCTCAGGGAGGAATTTTCCATCTATGAACCCGTGAAGGTAAGCACCTACGGAAATGTCAGCTACCTTTACTACAAAGACTCAAAGACCTACACTGAATTGCGTGCCTATCTCGAGGACATGGTGCGTTTCTTCATCTCGGAAGTGGTCTTCAACTCTGCCTCCGTCCCCGTGATCATCACCGATAGCAGCCGGACAAAGGTGCTGGAATTCGGGAACATCGATTCGCTGAAAATAACCGATGCGAACTATGTAAGCCGTATCCTCCATGAAATGGCCGACCAGAATGAACCCATTCGGCTCGACCTGGTGGAACAGGGCACCTGGTATATCTTCTGGAAAGATTCCTATCTCCTCACCCAGTTGCGCTACTATCCCTTCATTCAATTCGGCGTGATCGGGCTGTTCCTGTTGCTGGCCTATTTTCTTTTCAGCACGGCCCGCCGTTCCGAACAAAACCAGGTATGGGTCGGGATGTCAAAAGAAACGGCGCACCAACTGGGCACCCCGATATCTTCGATGATCGCCTGGATCGAATTACTCAAGCTGAAGCAGCTCGACAACAAGATCGTGCAGGAGATCGAAAAGGATGTGACCCGTCTTGAAAACATCACCGAACGGTTTTCCAAGATCGGCTCCCCTCCCAGACTATCCCCGGAAAACCTTGTGGAGACTGTCTATGACGCAGTAGAGTACATCAGGAACCGCACATCCAAAAAGATCCAGTATACCATCAACATACCGCGTGAACATAAGATCATCGTTCCCCTGAACGCCCACCTGTTTGGATGGGTCATCGAGAACCTCTGTAAAAATGCCATTGATGCCATGGGCGGAGCAGGGACCATCAGCATCGTCATCAGTGAGGACTCCAAAAGGGTAAACGTAGATGTGTCAGATACCGGGAAAGGGATTCCCAGGTCACACCATAAAACCATCTTCAACCCGGGTTACACAAGCAAAAAGCGGGGATGGGGACTTGGATTAACGCTTTCCAAACGGATCATCAAAAATTACCACCGGGGAAAGATCTTCGTCAAATCCTCAGCCCCGGACCAGGGAACCACCTTCCGGATCGTGCTGAACAAATAATGCCCGGTATTTACATACACGTACCTTTCTGCAGGAGAAAATGCCATTACTGTAATTTCTATTCCATGACCCTCCTGCAATACAGGAAGGATTACAGGGAGGGATTGCTCAAAGAGATCAGACTAAGGAAGGGTTACCTGTCACAGCAACCCGTGCAAACCATCTATTTCGGCGGAGGGACACCTTCCCTCCTGGTGTTGGATGATCTGGAAAAAATCTTCGATGCCTTGAACGGAAGCTTCCAGGTCGCCGGCGACGCTGAAATCACCCTGGAAGCGAATCCCGACGACCTGACGGAAGGCTACCTGGATGGTCTCCGCCATCTGCCGGTGAACCGGTTAAGCATCGGGATCCAGTCATTTTGCACCGAGGACCTCCATTTTCTCAACCGCATTCATTCATCCCAACAGGCTGTAGCATCCCTGCATCTTGCCCGCAGGAAAGGATTCGACAACCTGAGCATCGACCTTATCTACGGCATTCCGGCCCAAACCACTGAACGATGGTATGGAAACCTGCAAAAGGCCTTTTCGTTCCATATCCCTCACGTCTCGGCATACGCTCTGACGGTTGAATCCAACACACCGCTGGAGAACCTTATCCGGAGAGAGAAGATCCAAGCTCCGGATGAGGAGTGCATGGTTGAACACTTCCACATATTGTGCGATCAGATGGAGAAGCATGGTTACACGCATTACGAGATATCCAATTTTTGCAGGGATGGCCTGTATGCCAGGCACAATGTCAGTTACTGGGCCAATGAATCCTACCTGGGACTTGGGCCGGCAGCACATTCCTACAACGGGCATTCAAGGCAGTGGAACAAAGCGGACCTGAAGTCATGGCTCGATTCGTTGTCCCGCGATCAGCCTTGTTTTGATCTGGAGATGCTCAGCCCCGGCCAGCGTTACAATGAGTATGTTATGACGTCGCTCCGGACTATGTGGGGGTGCAGTACCGATGTTGTCCTGCGGCAGTTCGGGCAGGATTACCACCGCCATCTGCTCCGGACGGCTGCCGGGTGGATCACATCGGGACACCTTACCATGCAGAATGACACCCTGAAGCTGACGCGCAGCGGGATGCTCTTTGCCGACAGGATCGCTTCGGATTTCTTCAGGATCGATGACTGATCAGGATCTGACCAGCCTGACTTTGATGTATACGGGCTGATGGTCGGTGAACTCAAAGGCAACCGGGATCGTCTTCACTTCCAGCACTTCCACGTTAGGAGACACCAGGAAATAATCAATCAGGGTAGTGCGGGTTACACCTTTTACATACGGTTTATTCACGTCGCGGTTGGAGGGTTGTGACGGATCATAGACCCATTGCCACCCGTCGGGCATCAGGTCGTCAGGGATCAGGGGTTGAATGGTTTTCACCGCATCCCCTGAGGTGATCCTGTCCTGCTGATATCCTGGCGGATTCTGGTTCCAGTCGCCCCCGGCAATGACAAAGCTCCCGTTACGGTAAGCATCCAGTGCTTCCTTGCGAAGCATTTCCAGTTGGACAGATTTGGCCTCCCCGGTCTCATCATAGGCTGAATTATGGGTATTGATAATGGTCAGTGGTTCATTATTAAAGGACATCTCCGCCCGAAGGAAGCATCGCTGCAACATGAACAGCCGCGTGGGCCACGATTCATCCGGCGGGAAAGCGTATCGGTGGGCTTCCCGCGGACAGATCCTGCCGGCCAGCACCAATCCGCTGCTCACCCTACCCATGGGACGTAGTAATGGCAGTGGTACAAACCGAACCTGATAGTTAGGGGTGAACAGCACATGGTATCCGGGCAGTGAATGCCGGATCCGTTCCACCTGGTCATCTAGGTAACTCCGTTTTGCTCTCTGATCCACCTCCTGGAAGAGAAACAGCCCGACATCATCCTGATCGCCGATCCAATCAGTGATGCCTTTGATGTAACGGTCATATAGAGACGGATCAGGTCTCACTTTCTCTCCGTCCTCGTAGAAAAAATCCATCTCCTTGCCCAATCCGCTATAACCTATGTTCCAGGTCACCAGCGCAAGGGTATCCTTCCAGGGATGGTCGTCGTGACAGGGTTGAGGAACCTCCGCCTGTTCTATCAGAGGGGGAGAATACCATGTGATCATCCCCCATACGATGACGCCTGCAAGATAAAGAACGGCCAATCCCACAGGGACCAGCAGGACCCACAGGACGATTTTTATCCATTCAGTCATGGTGTTTATTTTCTATAAAATTACACATTCCGGCTCATTCAGACATCATTTTGTATTTTTTGTATTTTTACTGAATCATAAATATGATCCCATGCCTATCCTTGGATCCATCCTCAAAAAGACGATAGAGCTCCGGAGCAGGTTACCCCGTGAGCATAAGTTCACGGATAGCTATGATGTCCAAAAACGGGTCCTTCGAAAATTACTGAAAAAATCAGAGTTCACCCATTTCGGTGAACATTATGATTTCAATGGAATCCTTCGTTCCGACGATATGGTCAGCGAATTCAGGGTAAGAGTCCCCCTCCATGATTATAACTCTATTTTCAAGAGTTGGTGGTACAGGTCGCTGAACGGTGAGGCGTATGTTACCTGGCCGGGGAGGGTGAAATATTTCGCTTTAAGCTCCGGGACATCGGAGGCATCGAGTAAATACATCCCTGTTACCAACGATATGGTGCGGGCGATCCGGAAGACCAGTGTCCGTCAGCTCCTGTCGCTGGTTCATTATGATTTCCCTCCCGATTTTTTCGACAAGGGTGCGTTAATGCTGGGTGGCAGCACGCACCTGCATTACAACGGCACCTATTATGAAGGGGATCTTTCCGGGATCACAGCCAGTGGTATCCCTTTCTGGTTTCAGCATTTCTATAAACCCGGCAAACGGATCGCCAAGGAAAAGGACTGGACGACAAAACTGGAGGAAATCGTCAAGAATGCGCCCAACTGGGATATCGGTGTCATCGTGGGTGTACCGGCCTGGCTGCAGATCCTGCTGGAAAAGATCATCCAGCAATATCAGCTGAAGACCATCCATGACATCTGGCCCAACCTGTCCATCTTTGTGCATGGAGGAGTATCCTTCGAACCGTATAAGAACGGATTTGAAAAATTGCTTGCAAAGCCCCTTACGTACATGGAAACCTACCTCGCCAGCGAGGGATTCATTGCATATCAGTCACTTCCCGGTCACGACATGCAGATGGTCATTGACAACGGCCTGTTCTATGAATTTGTGCCGTTCAACGACAGGAACATTGACGAGCATGGCAACCTCAGGGCAACTCCCGAAGTGCTGACGATCGAACAGGTAAGGGAAGGTCAGGAGTATGCCCTTTTGCTGAGTACCTGTGCCGGGGCCTGGCGTTACCTGATTGGTGACACTATCAAGTTCACCTCCGTCCCCCGGTGCGAGATCGTGATCACAGGCCGCACCAAACATTACCTGAACATCTGCGGGGAGCATCTCTCACAGGAAAACATGAACCGCGCCATCAAGATGCTCGAAGATGAATGTCGGATCGAAGTGCGTGAGTTCACCGTTACCCCCATACAATCCGGATCCATGTTTGCGCACAAATGGTACCTGGGGACCGACAGTCCCATTGATCCCGAAGTTGCGGCGAGCAAGATCGACGGCTACCTGAAAATACTCAATGATGATTACAGGGTTGAACGGGTCGCAGCCATACGCGACGTCATTGCCGAGATCTATCCCTCCGGTGTATTTTATGACTGGATGAGGATTTGCGGAAAGGAGGGATCGCAAAACAAATTCCCCCGTGTCCTGCGCAATGAACCTTTACAGAAATGGGAAGATTACCTGAGGGGTTTAAAAAAAATCACTTGACGGATCATGTTCAGCCTTTTTGTACAGGGGATCATTCTGGGACTGGTGGTTTCTATCACGGCAGGGCCTGCTTTTATCACCATTGTTCAGACAAGCCTCCAGCGAGGATTCAACATGGCCTTTTTTACTTCGCTGGGAGTCCTGCTGAGCGATGCCGCGCTGATCGCCGTGTGCTACCTCGGCACCAGCATCATCGTCGATAATCCGGAGAGCAAGCTGTACATCGGGATGATCGGCGGGATCATCCTCATCGCCTTCGGGATGTGGACCTTCAGCCGCAAACCCGAGATCCTGCTGCGGCGCAGTCCGAAATACAAGACACCGTCCAGGAAACCCGGCCCCCTGACGTACCTCTTTAAAGGTTTCTTTCTGAACTTTCTCAATCCCTTTATCCTGCTCTTCTGGTTCACTGCCATGAGCTGGGTGGCCTCCAGGGCGGAAGAGGGGAAACTGCTGCTTTACACGGGGGTGTTTTTTTCCGGGACACTGGCGACGATCTTCTCGATGGATCTGCTTAAAAGCTTCATCGGCAACAAGATCAGCAATTACCTCAGACCCAGGATCCTGCTTTGGATTAACCGTTTCGTCGGGATTGCACTGGTCGCATTTGGGGTGATCCTGATCGTAAGGGTATCCCTTGAATGGTTGTAACGTAAGAAAACGAATTTTGTCGAACATAAAACACTGAAAATGAAAACACAATTATCGAAGAGCTGGTGGTTCCTTCTAATCAAGGGACTATTGTTTATCTTTTTCGGGGGCATGCTTACGTTCTATCCCAGGGAAACGCCGCAGAAAATGATATTCCTCCTGGGTCTGATCATTCTCCTTGGTGGTCTGATCATTCTGGGATTGTCGCTGCTAAACAAGAAGGAAAACAAAGGGTGGGGAGGACTGATGACCTTTGCTGTCATCGATATCGCCCTCGGTCTTTTTATCATAGTGACACCAAACCTTGCGCTGAAAATAGTGACCTTACTGATCGGTATCTGGGCCCTGCTGGTTGGGATCTATCAGCTGTGGGCCTATTTCACAGCACCGAAAGAGAACAGGAAGGGGTCCATGGCCCTTTACATCGGATTGCTGGCCGTCATCGTCGGGCTCATTATGGTCATCAATCCTATCCCTGCCACCATATTCATGACGATCATCATCGGGATCCTTTCCATTATTGTTGGCTTTATGCTGGTGGGAACCTCTTTCAAGGTCAGGAAAATGGCGTCGTGAGACCGGTCATCCCTGCTCGTTGATGCGGATATCCTTGATGTTCAGCTGAAGCGATACATTACCGTTCCAGTCGTTTTCCTCGATGTGGTAGCAGATATCGAAGGGCACTCCTTTTTCGATGACGGGCAGGAAATCCCCCTGCTGAAACGCGATGGCCGGGTAGAAGAAGCTTCGGATCTCGGGATGCGCCACGGTCATCTTGATGTGATTTTTACCGACGAGGCGTGCGTAGCCTGTATCCGCGAGCCCATTGGTTTGAAACACCGGCTTCATGTTCCCCGGTCCGAATGGAGCGAACTGGCTCAGTATCCTGAAGAATTTGGGATGGATGTCGCTAAGGTTGATCTTCAGGTCGATCTCAATTTCAGGCATCAGCATTTCTTCCGTGATATGTGTGCTGACAAAGTCTTCAAACTTATCGATGAAGCGGTCCAGGTTTTCGGGTTTCAGGGAGAGCCCGGCAGCGTATTTATGGCCGCCGAAGTGTTCCAGCAGGTCACTGCAGGCATCCACGGCATCATAGATATCAAAGTCCTTGATGGAGCGGGCTGATCCTGTGATCAGCCCGTTGGCCTTGGTAAGCACGATGGTCGGCCGGTAATAGGTGTCGGTCAGCCGGGAGGCAACGATGCCCACCACTCCCTGGTGCCATTCCGGATTGTAAACCACCGTAGTTTTTTTGCTTTTCTGCCTTACGTCTGAAGCGATGATCTCAAGGGCATGCTGGGTTGCCTGCAGATCGAGGTTTCTGCGCTCAATGTTGAACTCATTGATCTGCTGGGCCAGCTGACTGGCTTTCATTTCATTGTCAGAGACCAGAAGGTCGACCGAGTTGCGGCCGCTTTCGATCCTCCCCGCTGCGTTGATGCGCGGTCCGATCAAAAAGACAAGATCGCTTATGGAAAGCTCTTTGGTGAAAATGAAGTTGGACGGGTTATCCTCATCCACCACCTTGCGCGTGACATTACAATGCTTCAGGATCGCTTCAAAAGCGGGTCGGGGATCCGAGTTGATGAGCTTAAGCCCATAGTAGGCCAGGATCCGGTTTTCTCCCGTGATGGGAACGATATCCGCTGCAATGCTTACCACGACCAGGTCCAGGTATTTTTCCAAATTACTGAAAGGCAGTTTATTGCGGACGGAGTAGGCCTGGACAAGCTTGAAGGCAACGCCGCAGCCTGAAAGTTCCTTATAGGGATAGGGACAATCCTCCCGCTTCGGATCCAGTACGGCAACAGCCGGAGGTAAGTTGTCATCAGGACGGTGATGGTCTCCGATAATAAAATCCACTCCTTTTTCCGCGGCATACCTGATCTTCTCAATGGCCTTGATGCCGCAGTCGAGCGCAATCACCAGCGTGAAACCATTATCCGCAGCATAATCGATACCCTGAATGGACACACCGTACCCTTCTGAATACCGGTCAGGAATGTAATAGTCAACCTTGCCTGACAACTGTTTAAGAAACGTATAGACCAGCGCCACCGCCGTCGTTCCGTCCACGTCATAGTCGCCGTAGATCAGTATTTTCTCCCCTTTTTGCAGCGCCAGACTAATCCTTTCCACAGCCCTGTCCATATCCTTCATCAGATAAGGATCATGAAGCATGCTGAGCTGGGGGCGAAAGAACTCACGGGCATCTTCATAGGTATAAATACCCCGCTGAACCAGTAACATGGCAATGCAATGGTCAACATTCAATGCCTGGGCAAGATTGTTAACCACCTCAAAATCAGTTGCTTTGTTGAGTACCCAGCGTTTTTTCATCGACAGATTTTGTAATGTAAAATTAACTCAATTCTATCAACCTATTAAGAAATAATTTAATAAAAACACGGATATCTTGATGACACGGGGGCTATGACCTCTCTACTTAATACGATTCGCAGGAATTTGTTACCCTGTTGGGCAGTTTTTTTCTGAATTTCTTGTATGTTTGAAGGACAATGATCACACTCAGACATATTTCATTCTCGTGGGTATCCGATATCCGGTTCTGGATCCTGGTCTTCTTTGTTATCAGAATGTATGGAATCACTTTGCCTCCGGCGGAGGTTGGCCATGCCTGGAGACAGGTGACGGTTAACATGGTCGCTCGAAACTTTTATGAAACTGATCCGAACATCTTTTTCCCGCGGGTTGACTTTGCCGGTGAGAAAACAGGGATCACGGGCATGGAGTTTCCGCTGCTCAATTACCTGATCTACCTGGTATCCCTGATGGCCGGCTTTGATCACTGGTACGGCCGTCTCATCAACCTGACAGCCACTTCCGCCGGATTGTATTTTTTTTACCTGCTGTTACGAAAATTCCTTGGAGAAAAAATCGCCTTTTACTCCACACTGGTCCTGCTTAGCTCCATCTGGTTCAATTACGCCAGAAAGATCATGCCCGACACGTTCAGCATGGCCCTGGTCTTCATGGGCATGTACGAGGCTGTCCGCTACCTGGAGCAGGGAAAATGGTTCAGGTTACTTACCTTTGGCATCCTCATTACCCTGGGGGTATTATCCAAGCTTCCATCGCTGTGCATCCTGCCTGTTCTGGCCTTCCCTCTTCTGGACCGGAATTACCCGGCAAAGCGCAGGTGGGGGATCCTGGCTGCCGGACTGGTGGGGGCAGGAGCGGTATCCGCCTGGTACTTCTACTGGGTGCCCCACCTTGTGAAGGAATTCGGGTTCTGGCATTTCTACATGGGCAACTCTTTTTCTCAGGGATGGCATGAGATCCTTGACCATCTTCCGGATACCGCAAAGAACTTCTATTTCTCATCCCTGTATTCCTATGCTGGATTTGCGGCGTTTCTGGCAGGCATCTGCCTTGCATTCCTGAAAAAAGAAAAAAAAATCATACGCATTTTTCTGCTGCTGACACTGGTCTTTATCGTATTCATTATCAAGGCCGGATTTAATTTTTCCCATCACAATTACTATATCATACCCTTTGTGCCCGTCATGGCCATGGTCACGGGCTATTTGGTCAGTCAGATCAACCTGCGGTGGGTAAGATACGGATTGATCGTAATCCTGATGATGGAAGGGATCATCAATCAGCAGCATGATTTCAGGATAAAGCCCGAAAACCGTTATTTACAGGAGCTGGAGGCCAAGGCAGACCAAGTGAGTCAACGGAGCGACCTGATCGTGATCAATGGAGGCATCAGTCCGGTGGATATCTATTTCACCCACCGCAGGGGCTGGACCTGCCAGAATGAGGACCTGTTCAGCGGAAAGGCTCTGGAAGAGTTGGCAGCCAAAGGATGCAGATACTTTTTCCTGGACCGGAACAAGGCGGAGGGTGATGTGCCGGAGGTTCCCTACCGGATCATTCTCGAAAACAAAGACCTGCGGATCTATGATCTTCGGACACCAGATTAATCATGGGCGTGAACTCAGGGGCATTCCGGCAGATTGCGGTACTAGACTTTTCTTCCGGTGCAAGCATCGGGGAATTTACCAGGAATGGAGGCTGTGTCAAAATGAATGTTTTTATTAAACCACAGAGATCAAGGAGGAGAACGGAGAACACAGAAGACTGATAACGAGTTATTTAAACTCCGTGATCTCCGTGCACTCCGTGGTTAAATTGTATTTTGACACAGCCCTACGGGGGGTGGGGTCACACCGTTAGAAGGTGGAGCGCATGGCTTTGACAGGATCAAGGCGGGAAGCTGTGAATGCGGGTATGAATCCGAAGATCAGGCCGATGCCTCCCGATACAAGCAAGGCGACCATAATATTGCCGGAGGTCAGATAGAGCTCCATCCCGATAGGCTTTTCCGCGATCAGGGTACCGATGAAAACCAGCAGCAGTCCGACAACACCTCCGAATAAGGAGAGGAAGACCGATTCGAAAATGAACTGCAGAAGGATGAAGTAGTTTTTTGCTCCCAGGGCTTTCTGGATACCTATCTGGCGTGTTCGTTCCTTAACGGAAACAAACATGATATTGGCAATGCCGAAACCTCCAACCAGCAGTGCGAATCCTCCGATGATCCAGCCCACAATGCTGATGACGCCAAAGATCCTGTCGATGAAGGAGGTCAGCATGCTTATTTCGCCTATCTCGAAATTATCTTCTGCAGCAGGCTTCAGTTTTCGGATGGAACGCATCACACCGGTAAGCTCATCCTTCAGCTCCTGGAGCGACACATTGGGCTTTGCCTTGACCATGATGGTCATACCTAATTCATTGACATTCACATAGTTTCTGGCAAAATTGATCGGAAGAAGAATCTGGGTATCATGGGTGTTCCCAAAGTTATCCTTTCCCTCCTTCCTGATCACACCGATCACTTGCACTTTGCTGCCCATCACCTTGATCTCCTTGCCGAGCGGATCCAGGCTTTGAAAAAGATTTTCGGCTATTTCACTTCCGATAACGGTAACCGGTTTGCCGCTGGCAGATTCAATGGGGCTGAAATACCTGCCATCTGCTATTTCGAAAGAGATCACCCTGTCATAATCCTGTGAAATGGCATGCACGGTGGCGTTCTCCACATAATTGCCCTGGTACTTGATGGTTCGCGAAACGACAAAATCGATTGCAGTTGCTTCAGCTGCCTGTGTTCTCCGCTGGATCTCCCTGAGTTCACTAATGGCTGGTTCAGGGCGGTTCCAGTATTTCCACCAGGGAAAATTTGCATCGCCGATCAGCGGCCACTTGGTCACGAACACGATGTTGTTCCCCAGCGATGAAAGGTTGCTCTTTATAGCCATTTCCATCGAATCGAAAACGGTAAAGACAGAGATGATGGAGAATATACCAATGGTTATGCCCGACAACGAAAGAACCGTTCTTACTCTGTTCGTCACGATTGCATTAAGTGCAAACGAAAAACTTTCGATCAGCAGTTTCAGAAAAAGCATGGGGACGTATTGAATTGCTGCGTAAAGGTACGATTAAAATGAAATTTTAACAGAAATTTCATTGTTTTATGCCCTGATTTTTAATAACATTGTAAACTTTTTCAAAATCAGGTTCCTGGAAGTCCTTCATTCTAGAAGTTCCAGTCGCTGATCATCTTTTTTTACCAGTGGATGGAAAACGCCAAAAAGATAAAAACTGCACTTATTTCTGTTTATTCCAAGGATAAACTGGAAACGGTCGTACGGGCGCTGGACGGGAACGGCGTGAAGATCTATTCGACCGGGGGCACGTACGATTTCATTCAGAAACTCGGGATCAGCGCTCAGACAGTTGAATCACTCACCTCCTACCCCAGCATTCTCGGGGGAAGGGTAAAAACACTGCACCCAAAAGTATTCGGCGGCATCCTCGGACGGATGGACAACCATGAGGACCGGATGCAGATGGATTTTTACAAGATCCCGGCCTTTGATCTGGTGGTGGTCGACCTCTATCCCTTTGAGGAAACAGTCCGCGCGACCGGCGATGAGTCTGAGATCATTGAAAAGATCGACATCGGTGGCATTTCCCTCATACGGGCTGCGGCCAAGAATTATCATGACGTGGCGGTGATCGCCTCCGCAGGTCTTTATGATGTTTTTCTGGAACGTTATGCAGAGGGGCGGGGAGGATTGTCGCTGGAAGACAGGAAATGGTTTGCACGGGAGGCCTTTAATATAAGCTCGCATTACGATTCGATGATCTATCGCTGGTTCCTGAAGGGCGAAAAAGGCTCCTTCAAGCAGAGCATCCTTCAGGCACACCCGCTTCGTTACGGGGAGAATCCGCACCAGGACGGATACTTTTACGGCAATCCGGACGAAGTGTTTACCCAGTTGCATGGCAAGGCGATCTCCTACAACAATATCGGGGACCTGGATGCGGCGGTGAGCCTGATCGGTGAATTTGAAGAATCCACCTTTGCCATCATCAAGCACAACAATGCCTGCGGCCTGGCCAGCCGCCCTCAGCTTATCCAGGCCTGGAAGGATGCGCTTGCCGGCGACCCGGTGTCTGCCTTCGGCGGTGTACTGGTCACCAACATGCCGGTGGACCTTGCCTGCGCAAAGGAGATCCATGCACTTTTTTTCGAGATCCTCCTGGCACCCGGTTATGAAAAAGAAGCCCTGGAACTGCTACAGGCAAAGAAAAATAGAATACTTTTGCAGGCAAAGCAGGTCGTTCTGCCAAACCGGATCTTCCGGTCCGCATTGAATGGGATCATCGAACAATCGAAAGATCTGAAGACAGAAACCCTAACGGATCTGAAACCAGTCACCCGTTCCGTGCCTTGCGGCAGAGAGCTTGAAGATCTGGTGTTTGCCAATAAGATCGTAAAACATTCCCGGTCGAATGCGATCGTACTGGCAAAAAACAAACAGTTGCTGGCCAGCGGCGTAGGACAGACATCGCGTGTGGATGCGCTGCGGCAGGCCATTGCCAAGGCCATCTCGTTTGGCTTTGACCTTCATGGCGCGGTGATGGCGTCGGATGCGTTCTTCCCGTTCGCCGACTCGGTCGAAATTGCCCATCAGGCAGGTATCACAGCCATTGTGCAACCCGGCGGATCGGTCAGGGATCAGGATTCGGTCAATTATTGCAATGCACATGACCTTTCAATGGTGTTCACGGGTATACGACATTTCAAACATTAAAAATAACGGAGCTTTCCTATGGGACTTTTATCGTTTTTAACAAAAGAGATTGCGATCGATCTGGGGACGGCGAACACGATCATCATCTATAACGACAAGGTGGTGGTGGATGAACCTTCCATCGTAGCGATGGAAAGAAGCACGAACAAAATTCTCGCCGTCGGTAAGAAAGCATTGATGATGCATGGAAAGACCCATGAGAATATACGGACGATCCGTCCGCTCCGTGATGGTGTGATCGCCGACTTCCAGGTGGCGGAATATATGATCCGCGAACTGATCAAGATGATCGGCTTTAAAAATTCCCTTTTTCCCCCCGCCCTTAAAATGGTCATCTGTATTCCTTCCGGGATCACCGAAGTGGAAGAAAGGGCGGTGAAAGACTCGGCCGAACAGGCAGGCGCCAAGGAAGTGAGGCTGATACACGAACCCATGGCTGCCGCCATCGGTATTGGGATCGACGTGCTGGAACCCACCGGGAATATGGTCATTGATATCGGGGGAGGGACCACGGAAATCGCCGTCATCGCCCTGGGTGGCATCGTCAACAACAAGTCGATCCGTATCGCAGGGGATGACATGAATGCCGACATCGAAGAATATATGCGCAAACAGCACAACATCAACATCGGGGAGCGCACCGCCGAACGCATCAAGATCGAAGTGGGCGCCGCCATGACGGAAATCGACAATCCGCCTGATGATTTTGCCGTTCATGGACGTGACATGCTCTCGGGCATCCCCAAGGAGATCACGGTCAATTATTCCGAAATTGCCCATGCACTGGATAAATCCATCTCGAAGATCGAGGCAGCCGTACTGAATGGTTTGGAAATGACTCCCCCCGAACTGTCGGCAGATATTTACCGCACAGGCATCTACCTGGCTGGTGGCGGATCGTTGCTCAGAGGTCTGGATAAACGAATTCAGCAAAAGACCAAACTACCAGTCCATGTTGCCGACGATCCGCTCCGGGCAGTGGCCAGAGGAACCGGTATCGCCCTGAAGAACTTTAATAAGTTCCCGTTCCTTATCAAGTAGCTCCTTGCATGCGAAACCTGCTGACATTCCTTATACGTCATCATTTTTTCATTCTCTTCGTGATTCTGGAAATCATCTCCATTATCCTGATCTCCAATCATTCGTATTATCAGCGTACTACTATCATCAACAGTACTAACCAGGTTACCGGGTCGATCAACCGCTCATTCCATTCCATCAGGGATTATTTCGGACTGCGAAAGGTCAACCAGAAGCTGGCGGAAGAAAATGCCATCCTGCGATCTGTGCTCAGTGATTCCCTGACGGTTGGAGAGATCCGGGAAATGACGGTGAAAGACACCGTTTACGGACAGGTGTATCAGTACATCCCCGCCAAAGTGGTTGGCAACACGGTCAACCGAAGCGATAACTTCATCATGCTGAACCAGGGCATCCTTCAGGGCATCAGAAAAGACATGGCCGTTATCTCTCCTGCAGGTATTGTCGGAATTGTCAAGGAAGTCTCACGGAATTTCTGTACCGTCCTGCCCGTTCTGCACAGCCAGTCGAAGATCAGCGCCAAAGTGAAAAAATCCGACCAGTTGGGCACCATACAGTGGGACGGCTTCAATTACCGACGAGGCACGCTGACTGATGTGCCGACCCATGCAGTCGTGGCCATCGGAGATACAGTGATCACAAGCGGTATGTCACAGATATTCCCCGAGGGGATCATGATAGGTACCGTACATGATATCGACAAGGACGAAGGCGATAATTTCTATACGCTCAGTATCGACTTTTCAGTGGATTATAATAGTATCAGCCAGGTTTATATTGTCAGGAATTTTTATAAGGAAGAGCTCGACAGGCTCCGGGCTTTAACCGGGATGGAAGAAGTACAATGACAATCAGGAACGTCATACGGTTCATCGTGTTGGTCTTGCTTCAGATCTTCATTCTGAACAACATCAATTTCAGGGGGTACCTGGATCCTTATCTTTATGTGCTTTTCATCCTTCTGTTGCCTTTTGATACGCCCAAATGGCTTCAACTGCTATCCGCTTTCCTCATCGGTTTTTTTGTCGACCTGTTCTCCCATTCACTGGGGATGAACGCCGCGGCATCTGTTCTTATGGCATTCGCCAGGCCCACGGTACTTCAGCTCTTATCGCCCGGCCGGGAGTATGATCCCGGGGTGCCGCCCGGTATCAGCGGCTTTGGATTCAGATGGTTCCTGTCGTATTCGCTGATTTTGATCTTCCTCCACCATTTTGTCCTGTTCATGCTGGAAGCCTTCGGTTTCAATGATTTCCTGTCGACACTCTACCGTGTCCTGGTCAATACGGTCTTTACGACGTTGCTTGTTCTACTGAGCCAGTTCCTGTTTATCAGGAAAAGATAAGATCATCATTTTACCACCTTTTCCCATCCCATCGTCTTCATGTTCCGGTGGATGAGCAAGCCGCACAGGAAGGCACCTGCTGCATAGAGGGAAGCTGATAGATAAGCCTTGAAGATCAGCTGTCCGATCCCAAAAAGGATAAAGAGGACCAGTCCGCAACCTGCGAACCAGTTCAATAACAGTTTGGTGAATCCTGAATCGCTCTTCACCTCCGGCAGTTCACGGGCTATCCTGCGCCATCCTGCCCCACCGGGGTGCACACGTGCATAAAAGGCCTTCAGTTGTTCATTTGACGTGGGCCGCGTCAGGAACGTGACCACCACCCAGATGATGGTCGACCACAGGACGATGATCATCAGGGATAGCTCATAGTCAACTCCCCTGGCTTTGAGGAAGGGGTAGATCGCATAGGGCGCCAGCATGGCGGCGATCTCCGACCAGGCGTTGATGCGCCACCAGAACCATCTCAGGATTAGAACCAATCCGATACCGCCGCTGCAGGCCAAGATGAACCTCCAGGCATCGCTGATCCGCGTGAATTGAGTGGTCACCACCAGGGATAGCAATATCAGGATGAAAGTTGTGATACGGGATACCCTGACGTAGTACTTTTCAGATGCATTCGGTCTGATAAAGGGCCGGAACAGGTCATTGACGATATAGGAGGTTCCCCATACGGTCTGTGAGGCCAGTGTCGACATATAGGCTGCAAGAAAGGCGGCCATCAGCAATCCCTGCAGCCCGGCAGGCAGAAGGTCCCTGATCACCATCACGTACGTGGCTCCTTTGTCAGGCTCGTCGGGATACAGTACCAGGGCGACCAGCCCCACGATGATCCAGGGCCATGGGCGCAGCGCGAAATGAGCGATCTGGAACCAGAGAGTGGCCAGCAGGGAGTGCTTCTCATTTTTGGCCGACATCATGCGTTGCGCTACATATCCCCCACCCCCTGGCTCCGCACCCGGATACCAGCTCGCCCACCACTGGACTCCCAGGTAAGCGATGAACGCTACAACACCCATTTTCAGCGCCCCGCCCACCGTCATCCCGCTCTCCTGATGCCCCTCCAGTGCCGGTGTGAACCGGAATAACCAGTCTGGAAGCTGTTCCTTCAATCCTTCAATGCCGCCCACCTGGGGAGCCCTTACCGCGTAGACTGCCAGGACGATGCATCCTGACATAGCCATCACGAACTGGAACGAATCGGTAAACGACACGCCCCAGAGACCGGATATGGAAGAATAAACTGCTACAAAAAGCATGATGCATCCCACCACCAGGAGATGCGACGAAAACGTGATCCCCATCAACGTGACCTCTCTGACACCAAGAAACAACAGATCGGGGAACATGACCTGCAGGATCTTTACCATAGCCAGGTTGACCCACGCAATGACGATCATGTTCATAAAAACCCCGATATACACTGCCCTAAACCCCCGCAGAAAATCGGCCGTTCTTCCTGAATACCGGATGGAGACAAATTCACAGTCAGTAAGGATCCCCGCCCTCCTCCACAGTCGGGCAAAAAAGAACACCGTCAGCATCCCTCCCAGAAGCATGTTCCACCAGAGCCAGTTCCCGGCAATACCGTTCTGCGCCACCAACTCGGTGATAGCCAGCGGCGTGTCGGCGGCAAACGTGGTTGCGACCATGCTCGTCCCGGCGATGTACCAGGGAAGGTTCCTGCCCGTAAGAAAAAAATCGCTGGTACTTTTACCCGCTCTTTTCGACATGTAAATGCCAATCGAGATACTGATCAGTAAATAAATCCCGATAATCAGCCAGTCAATGCCCGATAAAAACATGTTCAAAGCCCTCCCCGGATTATTTTTCGCTAATTAAGTTAATTTCTCTGAGATTATTCCAATACTTTTGCACTACATTTAATTTTTACTTATTGACATATGAAAAATCTGCTACTTGGAGCATTGGCGCTTATTCTCCTTTCCACCTGCAACTCTCCGGCGCCGGATGAGTATACCATCAAGGGAACCATCAGCGGACTGTCGGATGAACTGGTCCTACTGCAAATCCGGAAGGGTGGGACATGGGTTACCCTGGATTCGGTCACGGCTTCACAGGGAAATTTTGAAATGAAAGGCAAGATGGATACGCCAGCCCTGATGTCTCTCCGGTTCAAGGGAGTGCCAGGCAACGTATCCGTTTTTATGGAAAATGCTTCCATTGAGGTAAATGGGTCCGCTGACAGCCTTGACCAGATCCGCATCACAGGTTCGTCCAGCCATGATGAATATACGGCATACCTGAAAACCAGGGAAGCCCTTTACCAGCAATATGAGGATCTTTCCGGGCAATACCGGATGGCAGATTCGGCCGGGAATGAAGAACAAAAGAAGGCCCTCGAAGAAAAATTCAAGGCTCTCGAGCAGCAGGACAAGGAGGATATGCTGGCATTCATCAGCGAACACCCGGCATCTTACGTGACCGCTTATATCGCACGTTCCAATTCGTACATGCTAGAACTGGAAGAACTGGAAAAAATCACCGCAGGGCTGTCCCCTGTGCTTGATTCATCACAGTACATAAAGGAATTGAAAGAAAGGGTAGTAGTCATGAAAAAAGTTGCGATTGGGCAACCTGCCATCGATTTTACCATGGCAGATTCCATCGGAAACCCTGTGTCGCTCTCCTCGTTCAAAGGGAAATACCTCCTGGTCGATTTCTGGGCCTCCTGGTGCCAGCCATGCCGGCTCGAAAATCCCAATGTGTTAGCCTGTTACAGGGATTTCAGCCCACTGGGCTTTGACATACTCGGAGTTTCTTTGGACAGAAACAGGGAAGACTGGCTTCAGGCCATTGCAGAGGACACGCTGACCTGGACCCATGTTTCGGATCTTTCGTTCTGGGACAATGCCGCCGGAAAACTCTATGGCATCAACGCCATCCCTTCAAACGTCCTGCTGGATCCGGGACAGATCATTATTGCGAAGAATCTTCGGGGAGAGGATCTTCGGGTTAAACTGGAGAATATTTTCTCAGAATAAACTTCGTAAATTCCAAATCCCAACGTACGAGTGTTCAAAACAAATTCCGGGATCCAAGTTCAAAACCTTGACAATGTGCTGGAATTTAAAACGTGGAATTTGTTTGGATCTTGGATTTTGGGATTTGGGCTGGCTCAGCCTTTCAGCGTCATTTCACGTACCAGATGCTTCGCGCCGGCATACTTGTCGATGATGAAGAGCACATAGCGGATATCTACATTGATGGTCCGCTGCAGTGCCGGTTCGAATGCAATATCGCCGCTCATCGCCTCCCAGTTGCCGTCGAAAGCAATCCCGATCAGCTCTCCAGCCCCGTTGATCACCGGACTGCCTGAATTTCCGCCGGTGATATCCGTGTTGGTCAGAAAACACACGTACATCTTTCCCTTTTCACCGTAGATGCCAAAATCCTTCTTCATGAAAAGCTCTTTCAGCTTGTCGGGCACGATGAACTCTTCATTGGATGGGTCCTCCTTTTCCATGATCCCTTCCAGTGTAGTGAAATATTCATAATGCACCGCATCGGCAGGAAAATAATCCAGCACCTGGCCATAGGTCAGCCGCATGGTGCTGTTGGCGTCCGGATAGAAAACCTTGCCGGGTGACATCTCACGCAGACCGGCTATATAAAGCCGTTTGGCACGGTCAATTTTCGATCCCACTTCGGAGGACAATCCGTTGAGCATCATGAAACCCTGATAGATGGAAGAGGTTACCTGGTACAACAGGTCCTTATGAAATTTTTTCATGTTCGGTTTGGCCAGAAAAGCCTCATAATTGGCTTTGGTCGAAAAAATGGACTCAGCAAAAGCATCCCTGGCAAATGCGTCAAAATCATTTTTATATTTAGGTGTGATGACGCTGCCGAATATAGCGGGCATCAGGTCGGCCGGCACGTTGTCATAGATCAGTTTCAGTGCGGCGGCATAGATCGTTTGTTCGGTGGCGGCGTCATAATCCTTGAAATGCTCTTCCGAACGTGCGTAGTAGGGATCAAGTTCCTGAGGTGCGAGGTCTTTCCGTGACAGGAGTCCTTCCAGCCCCATGTTCTGAATGGGGAAGATCATGGCGGATGACATGAACAAGGGCATCTGGTAGTACCAGACTGTTGATTGCACCTGTTTTTCCTCGAGGAATCCATAGCATTCGCGAAGATCGCTGATCACCTTCCCGTACTTTTCTGTCCTCGACGGATCGGCATTCACCCATTGTTCGAACTGGTCTTCCAGGGCTTTTTTCTCATCCATGACCCTGAGCCGTTTCAATCCGCGGGACTCACCGATCTTGTTTTTCCAGAAATTGGCTATATTGGCGTACTTGGAAGCATACTGGATATTGACGGTCTTGCTGGCATCCATCTGTTCTTTCATCAGGGGCAGGATCACGTTGCCCATATGTATGATCGCTGGATTCTGTTCTTCCAGCGTAAGCTTTATACCGTAGGATGTCCGGTAGCGATCGGTCTGCCCGGGATATCCCCAGATCATGGCAAAGTCATTTTCCCTGTAACCCTTGATCGAGACGGGCAGATGATAGGGTGCCTTAAACGGGATATTTTCTTTGGCATAGGGTGCCGGTTCGCCATCCGGTCCGGTATAGACACGGAACATGCTGAAGTCTCCGGTATGCCTTGGCCACATCCAGTTATCGGTGTCCCCTCCGAATTTACCGATCGCTGATGGCGGTGCACCCACCAGACGAATATCCAGATAGGTCCGGTAAACGAACAGGTAATATTCGTTCCCCTCAAAAAAACCGGTGATCTCCACATCATATTTTCCATCTTCGGCAGCCTCCTCTTCCAGCTTCTTGCTTGCCTCATCAATAGCTTTACCGCGATCGGCCTCCGACATGTCATCGGTGACGGCTGCCAGCACCTGGCTGGTCACGTCCTCCATGCGGATAAAAAATGTCGCGGTCAGCCCTTCGTTGGGGAGTTCTTCTTCCCGCGTCATGGCCCAGAAGCCATCCGTAAGGTAGTCGTGGTCGATGGAACTGTGCGACTGGATCGCATCGTACCCGCAATGATGGTTGGTCAACAGCAGTCCCTCCGGGGAAACCACTTCCGCAGTGCAGAATCCGCCCAGGTTCACGATTGCATCCTTCATACTCGAATGGTTGATGCTGTAGATCTCCTCCGCTGTGAGTTTCAGTCCGAGATTCTGCATATCGGTGTAATTCAGCCGCTCAACGAAGATGGGCAGCCACATCCCTTCATCCGGAGGATTACCTGCCGATACATTATTGCAAATTGCCATTGCAATGAGTAACAGATACACTATTTTTTTCATTGGGAACATTGTTAAATTGTTCTATTGTTCTATTGATTGACTGCTGACTGTTGACTGCTGACTAACTACTCAAGCCCCACAACCGCCTTCCCCTGGTTGAACACAATATCGACAGGGATACCGGAGCTGTTCAGCCGGTCAAGGTCAGCCTGAAGCTGGGGCATGATCACTCCCTTCTCTGCGATCCATTGCCTGGCCAGGTCGTAATTGCCATCACCCTGGACATGCATGATATCCTGGACGGAAGAGATCATGGCTGCCTTCATTTTTTCAAAATCCACGGTATAGTATCCTTTTTCACTCCTTGTGAACACTCCTTTTTCCTCAAAATAATTGAACCGCATCATGTTGGCCTTCCCATGAGCGCTTGCTGCACCAAACCGGCTGGAGCGGAAAATACCTACAAAGAAGGTAATGTAATTTCCCTTGAGCGCTTCCTCGGACATCTCTCCCATCTCGTACAATTTGGTCACCAGGTACAGGCCCATGATGTCCGCCTTTCCCTCTTCCAGTGCCGAATATTGTTCTTTCAACGCACTTCTCACCGTTCCCTTTCCGTTGATGGTATTCTTTATCCCCATTCCGTGGGCCACTTCATGGAACATCGTATTGCTGAAGAAGGCATCAAAGGTCACGTATTTCTGCTGCTCCGGATCGATGATCGTCTGGGCGATGGGGACCACTATTTTATCAAATTTGGCGCGCATGGCATTTTTTAGCTGCAGTTTGCGGCTGCCGGCCCGGAGTTGGACCTCTTCATCATTGGGAAGGTTGATGGCGATGGTCTTGCTGCCCGAATTGCAATCCCCCGCATAGAAGATCACATCATACGCATTTAGGTCCGCGTCGGCTCCCGGTGTTTCCTGCTTGTAACCATCCTCGACAGGCAATCCTCTCTGCATGTCGGGCAGCATGGCGGCATACCTGGTCAGCCGCTGGCTCCACTCGTTATCCTTGATCAGAATGAATGATTCAAAAGCAGCCTTGAAGCCGAATAATCCGTCCTCGTAATTTTCGATCGGGCCCACGACAAAATCAATGTTCGAATCTTTCATCTCCAGCCAGGCAAAATCACTTGCCTGATACTCGTCCGTAAGCAACGCTTTTGCCCGGATGGTCAGATAATTTTTAAATCCTTCATTATCGGCAAGCGCTGCTGCCTGCATCATCAGGTCAGCAGCCTGTTTGATTTTTGCATCATAGGCCTGGTGATACCAGACGCTGCGAAGGGTTCCATCCTCATTTCTCCGGATCAGGGTGTAGAGGCTGGTCTTGGTTGAATCGTTAAATGCTTCAAACTCATCTTTGGTCATGTCCAGCGGGTAGAAGTTGGCTCCTGCCGGTTTTTCACCGATACCTTCGATGAACGGGTGGTTGTTGTCGAGCCGGTCCCAGGGGCCATAGTTTATCCCGGCAAATGCACGGGTGTTCGGGTCCTGTACCTTCCCGAGAAACGCCTCTTTGTTTCCCAGGGTTTGCTGCCAGTAAAGTTCGTCCATGATCTGAGCCACGTCGAACAGCAACGGGAGGATCTGTTTTTCATTTTCACTCAGGTGGCTGATATCTGCAGTCAGATCCACCGGGGCATAGATGGCCAGTCGTGCATCCACCTGTGCCTGGGAAGTAGGATTGTAGGTCTCAAGCTGCGGCAGGACACCGGGATGGACCTGTTCTTTTTGTTCTTCGGTCAAGACGGGTTTTGTTGTGCAGGCCGCTATAAAAAGCATAGTTATAACAGTCCCTGCGATGGTTAGTCTTTTCATTGTGATCATTCTATGTATGGAATTTATGATTACTTCTTTGTAATGAGTCGGCAGTCAGCAGTCGGCAGAATAACTTGCAACCTGCAACCTGTAACCTGAAACTTACCAATCACCTGAAATCCCCGTTGTCCGGCAAATTTAGTCAATCTTCCCGTAATTCAAAGCAGGATATGTATCTTTGTGTCTTCATTTCAATGAATTTATGGAAGATACCAGGGAGATACGGGTGCGGTTTGCGCCTAGTCCGACCGGACCGCTGCATATCGGTGGAGTGAGGACCGCGTTATATAATTACCTGTATGCCAAAAAGCATCACGGCAGGCTCATTCTTCGCATTGAAGACACGGACCAGGGGCGGATTGTACCCGGTGCGGAGGATTACATCATCAAATCCCTCGGGTGGATGGGGATACACTTTGACGAGGGTATCCGTGAGGGAGGTCCGTACGCTCCGTACCGTCAGTCGGACCGGCAGGCCATCTACCGTGACTATGCCGGGCAGCTGATCGCATCAGGCAATGCCTATTATGCGTTTGATACGCCGGAGGAGCTGGAACAGATGCGCAGGCGGCTGGAAGGGGAAAAAGCTGTCAACACCAGCTACAGCTATCTTTCCCGCATGTCGATGACCAATTCGCTGACCTTGCCTGCCGAAGAAGTCAGCCGTCGCATGGAGGCCGGCCAGCCGTATGTCATCCGGTTCATGATCCCCTCTGACCAGGAAGTCTGCGTTTACGACCTGATCCGTGACTGGGTTGTCGTACATTCATCCACCCTGGACGACAAGGTCCTGTTCAAGTCCGACGGCATGCCCACCTACCATCTGGCCAACGTGGTGGACGACCACCTGATGAAGGTCACACACGTGATCCGCGGGGAAGAATGGCTGCCTTCCCTGCCGCTGCACGCCCAGCTTTACAGGGCCTTTGGGTGGGAAGAACCCGGGTATGCCCATTTGCCACTGTTGCTGAAGCCCGACGGGAAAGGCAAGCTAAGCAAGCGTGACGGCGACCGGCTGGGATTTCCCGTTTTCCCATTGCAGTGGAAAGATCCGTTCACGGGCGAGGTATCATCCGGCTACCGCGAATCCGGTTACTTCCCCGAAGCCTTTGTGAACATGCTGGCGTTCCTGGGGTGGAATCCGGGGACAGAACAGGAGCTGTTTTCGATGGATGAGCTCATTGAAGCTTTTTCCATTGAACGGGTTGGCAAATCCGGATCCCGTTTCGATCCCGAAAAAGCGAAATGGTACAATCGGCAGTACCTGCAGCAGCGGCCCGTGAAAGAACTGGTCAGCCTGTTTCGCCCGGTGCTGGATGAAAAAGGCATTCAGGCAGATGACGCCCTGATCGGCAAAGTAGTGGAAATGGTCAGGGAACGAGTTGATTTCGTTAAAGATATATGGGATCAGTCGTGGTTCTTTTTCAAAGCTCCAGAAAGCTACGATCAGGAGGTGGTCAGGAAACGCTGGAAGCAAGAAACGCCTGCGATGATGACAGAGGCTGCTTCCCTGCTGAAAGACCTTGAACCTTTTACATCGCCAGTCCTTGAAGCTAGGCTGAAAGAGTGGATGGAGCAGAAAGGGTATGGCACGGGGCAGGTGATGAATGCGCTGCGGCTGTGCCTGGTCGGTGCCGGCATCGGGCCGCACCTGACGGAGATTATGGAGACCATTGGGAAGGCTGAGACCATCAGGAGGATTATTACCGGTGTTGAAGCGCTTTCCGGATCTTAAATTCCAAATCACAGGACCCAAATTCCAGAAAATTGTAGGATCAAAATTCCATACGAGGACAGGAACGATTCACAACAAAGTCTGACTTGGTCCGCTCTTTAGAGTGAGAAGTCAAAAGGTATCACATTACAGATTAATAGCAGGATTAAATCAATATTACGGTTTTAACCAGTTGCTCTGAGGTTTGACAATTAATCGTGCGTTGTTATCTGCCATCTTCAGAGTCAGACAGGTTCTTGCTGTATAGGTTTTGTCATTGAGCTTATGGACGACAAGAGCTACATCAGGGTTGGATGAACCAGAAGTAAAGTAAAGGGGTAAAAGAAGCTGGATTTTACCATCGTAATATTGCGGTACGGCAATTTTATAATTTGTTCTGACTTTCTTTTTTATTTCATCAATAGAGCCCATCAATTGCCTTCGAAGTTCTGAATCATCAGCCTTTTGCAAATGAGTGGGGAATCTGGCGATATTATCCCGGATTATATGATCAATGTCCGGAATTAAATCACTTTTGGGATTAAAAATTAGAAGTTCTGGCTTCTCAAAAAAATCAGCTATATCAGGTAAATTGTGAGAGAAATGACGTAAAAGCAGATTTTCACTTTTCTTTAAAAAAGCCTTGAAACAATAAGGCGTCGTAAATCCAGGCCGCGGATTTTTATAAATTTCAAAAAAAGCGAAAATATCTTCGAGGTTTTCTGTGACTAAACCAGTATTGAAACAAGCAAACTTATTATCGGCAGTATACCCTATTTTTCTCTCCTGTCGTAATTTTCTAAAGGTAAATTCAAGGTAGTTTTTAAGTATCGAATTATTTTTCACGAGTACATCTGAAAAATCCCATTCTTCCTTATCTGCTAAATTATCAGCAAGAAATCTGATGCTGGCTTCATAGTTTGGGAAGACAGAGAAATTAAATAGTTGATCCTTAATAATTATTAACATATTGATTGTTAATAAATTAACGTGAGTTCGACATAATTTCAATAGCATAAAGTCACTGATTGATCAATGAT
>JAEAMF010000287.1_pt1 | contig 73908 bp, 58 predicted proteins | sample 8958721 | NCBI WGS metagenome assembly JAEAMF01 (sample SAMN16933255, study PRJNA681124) | bioreactor sludge metagenome | isolation source: anaerobic bioreactor treating anionic surfactant - SDBS | place: India: Bengaluru | collected 2019-02-28
GACCAATAAACAATATTAAAAATCAATCTATTTAATTACACCCAACGGGTTATTTCTGTTATTATCTTTTATCAACGAACGGTTTTCGGACTGGTTTGAAGAACTAGTGCTGCGTGGCAAATCTGTGCTATGCTGTTTTTTCATTTCAGTAGCCGACGCTTCGTTTTTTAGTAATTCACCTTTTTTACCTGCTTCTTGTGCAAAGGTAAGCATGCTTATGGTTAACAAACAAAAAGTAATTATTTTTTTCATGATGTAAAAGATTATGTTTTAGAAGTTTTTTTCATGAATCATGCCAATTTTAAAAGTGAAAGTACAAAAAAAACCTCTTCGTTTGAAGAGGTTTCGTATATTATTTGTTGACTTTTGCGAGATATTGATCGATAGCCATCGTCATAGACGGGGCTTCGGGTGTAGGTGCCATAATATCTACGCGCAAGCCAAAAAGTTCGGCTTCTTTTTTGGTTGTGCTTCCAAAAACACCAATTCTTGTTTTATCTTGAACAAAATCGGGGAAGTTTTTAAACAATGAATTAATTCCTGTTGGACTAAAAAAACATAAAACATCGTATTTTACATCTGCTAAATCAGATAAATCGCTCATTGCTGTGCGGAAAAATATTCCTTGTGTCCAGTTTACGCCTAAATCATTCAGGGTTTGTGGTACATCATCGTTCAATTTGTCCGATGCAGGCAATAAAAACTTATCGTCTTTAAATTTCTTTATAAGTGGCGATAAATCTGCAAAATCTTTCTGACCAACATAAATTTTACGTTTACGGTAAACAACATATTTCTGTAAGTAATAAGCAATAGCCTCACTTTGGCAAAAATATTTCATTGTTTCTGGAACTTTAAAACGCATTTCCTCTGCAACTCTGAAATAATGATCCACAGAGTTTTTACTGGTAAGAATGATAGAGGTGTAGTTGTTCAGGTCAATTTTTTGTTGACGTATTTCTTTGGCGTTTACACCTTCAACGTGAATGAAAGGTCTAAAGTCAATTTTTACTTTGTATTTCTGTTGTAGGTCGAAATACGGAGAATTCTCCACTTTAGGTTCTGGTTGTGACACCAAAATTGTTTTCACTTTCATGGCAATTGTGCTTTAGGTCTTAGAAAAAACAAACCAGTTATACAATATAACATAGGGTGCTATTTCAAAGGTGCAAAGATACAAAATAAAATAAAACAAAAACTGACTAAATACTTTTTGATAGTTTTTTAAGAGAAGAATAAACAAAATAGTGTTAAATAACACGAAAACGCCCGCTACCACCCAAATAAAATAATCAAAAGAAAAATGGTTGTAATACAGAATGGCAACAACAGGTAGCAGCAATAATCCTAGATAAGATCGGTAGCTTACCTTTACCAAATTGTACTGTTCGGCAAATTCTTCCATATTAAAACAAACCGCAATTATTTTTTCTACAAAATATTTTACCAATATGAAAAACAACAAAATACTTAAAATACGCAGATAGGTGGGGAAATAATTCAACTTAGAATAACCTGCAACGCTTATGATATAATGCACAAAAAGACTCAATGAAACCATTTGTACAAAAAACATACTAATGGTAAAACCACTTTTCATGTTGTTGCTGTCGCGATACGTAGAAAGGTATTTGTTAGAAAATGCTAGTTTTGCAAAATCACTGAACCGGTTTGGAAACGTAATTCGGGTAATAACAATTGCGGCAAAGGTTATTGTAAACAAAACCGTTGCCCAATCTAGCGAAAAATTGTTTCTATCTAAAAAATCTATTTCCATAAACGCTGTAAAAATACTAATTTTATGCGGAATAAAACCTTTTAATTTTATTAAGAAAACTACATTTAAAAAAAGCTACATTTGAGCAATATTTTTTTATGAAGCAAAATATAGTTGTAATACCCACTTTTAACGAAATAGAAAATATCGAAGATATTTTACGCGCGGTTATGAATTTACAAACACCCATTGATGTTTTGGTGGTTGATGATAATTCGCCCGACGGAACTTCGGACAAAGTATTACAAATTGCAGAAGAATTTCCCGATAGAATATTTCTTAAAAAACGTTTAAAGAAAAACGGTTTGGGTACAGCTTATGTTGCCGGTTTTAAATGGGCGTTAAAGCACCAATATAAATATATTTTTGAAATGGATGCCGATTTTTCGCACAACCCAAACGATTTGCCAAAGTTGTTAGAAGTGTGTGAAAGTGTTGCCGATGTTGCCATAGGTTCGCGCTACGTGAAAGGTGTAAATGTGGTAAATTGGCCCTTGAGCCGGGTGTTGTTGTCGTATTTTGCATCGGTTTATGTGCGCTTTGTTACAGGTATGAATGTTATGGATACCACGGCGGGTTTTATATGTTACCATCGTTCGGTTTTAGAGCAGATCAATTTGGATAAAATTAAATTTGTGGGATATGCCTTTCAGATCGAAATGAAATATCGAGCATTTTCTCGTAAATTTAAGCTGGTAGAAGTTCCCATTATTTTTACCGATCGAACCAAAGGAAAATCAAAAATGTCGGGCAGTATTATTAAAGAAGCCGTTTTTGGCGTTTTACAATTACGATTTAAAAAACTATTTAATAAATTATAAATGAGCACTCTTTTAATTAAAAACGGAACCATAGTTAACGAAGGAAAAGTTTTTAAAGCCGATATTTTTATCGAAAACGAAATCATTTCTAAAATAGATACACAAATTACGATTGCTGCCGATAAAGTGATCGATGCTGCTGGATTGCATATTTTTCCGGGTGTTATTGATGATCAGGTGCATTTTCGCGAACCGGGTTTAACGCACAAAGGCAACATTGCAACAGAATCGAAGGCAGCAATTGCGGGCGGAGTAACTTCGTTCATTGAACAGCCAAACACAGTTCCAAATGCTGTTACCCAAGAAATTCTAGAAGAAAAATACCAGATTGCAGCCAATACATCTTATGCGAATTATTCGTTTATGATGGGCGGAACCAACGATAATTTAGAAGAAATTTTAAAAACAAATCCGCGTAATGTTGCCGGAATCAAGTTGTTTTTAGGATCATCTACAGGAAATATGTTGGTTGATAACGAAGAAGTTTTAGAAAAGATTTTCTCATCAACCAAAATGCTGATTGCCGTTCATTGCGAAGATGAACAAACCATTCGCGAAAACCTTGCAAAAGCAAAAGAACAGTTTGGCGACGATATTCCGGTAACGCAACATCCTGTAATTCGTAGTGTCGAAGCGTGTTATAAATCATCTTCAAAAGCAATTGAATTGGCAAAAAAAACAGGCGCTCGTTTACACATTTTTCATATAAGCACCGGAATTGAAACCGAATTGTTTAGAAACGATATTCCGTTAGAAGAAAAAATGATTACTGCCGAAGTTTGCGTGCATCACTTGTATTTTTCAGACGAAGATTATAAAACTCGAGGTAATTTCATAAAATGGAATCCAGCAGTAAAATCGGCAGCCGACAGAGAAAAAATCTGGGAAGCACTGTTAGATGATCGCATTGATGTTATTGCAACCGATCACGCACCGCATACATTGGAAGAAAAATCGCAGCAGTATTCGCAAGCACCGTCTGGCGGACCGTTGGTTCAGCATTCTTTGATAACCATGTTGGAATTTGCAAAAGCAGGAAAAATATCTTTGGAGAAAATTGCTCAAAAAATGATGCACAATCCGGCAATTTTGTTTAAAATAGAAAAGCGCGGTTTTGTAAAAGAAGGTTTCTTTGCCGATTTAGCTTTGGTTGATCTAAACAGTGAAAAATGGACGGTTACCAAAGAAAACGTATTGGCAAAATGCGGTTGGTCTCCTTTAGAGGGTGTTGATTTTACTACAAAAGTACAATCGACTGTTTTAAACGGAAAACTTGTTATGGAAAACGGCGTTATCAGTGAAGAACGTTTTGGTCAACGATTGTTATTCAATAGATAACGGTTTGTCATTCTGAACAAAGTGAAGAATCTTTTTAAGTAATTCGTCACTTCGAGTAGCGTAACAAAGTGAAGCGTATCGAGAAGTCAAAGTTCTCGACAAGCTCGAACTGACGCAATCGAACATAAAATAGAGTAAATACACTTATTACATAGAGTATGAAAAATTTAATTCCCATATTTTTTTTAATCATTCTTGTTGGTTGTTCAAAAACAGAAAAAGCCGAAATTCCACAAGAAAAAATGGTCGATGTGTTGTATGATCTAACAGTATCTTCAAGTGCGCGGAGTACCGCCAACAGACGCGATACAATTCAATATGTTGTAGATTATAAACAGATTTTAAAAAAACACGGCATAGACAGTTTAAAGTTTATAAAAGCACAAAAAAGCTATCAGCAAGATCCCGATTTGTATGCGGTGATTTATGATTCGGTTCAAAAACGCCTTCAGAAAAAATTGGAAGAAGTTCGTGCTACCAAACCCGATACAACCGAAGAAAAACTCAATCCGGTAATTAATGTAAAAGAGCTTAAAGCATTGCGCCGACACAAATAATAATTTAGCAAAGTCACATTTTTTGTGGCTTTCTTTCTTTTTGAAAATACTATATTTGCAAAAAATACATTATAAATGAAAAATTTTATTGAAGAAGTGACTTGGAGAGGTATGCTCCACGACGTAATGCCAGGCACAGAAGAACATTTGATGGAACAGATGCGTGTTGCGTATGTGGGAATTGACCCAACTGCGGATTCATTGCATATTGGACATTTAGTAGGTGTAATGTTGTTAAAGCATTTTCAGTCTGCAGGGCACAAACCATTGGCTTTAGTTGGTGGTGCAACAGGTATGATTGGCGATCCGTCTGGAAAATCGAACGAACGTAATTTATTAACCGAAGAAGATTTACAGCACAATCAAAACGCGATTAAAAGGCAATTGGCAAAGTTTTTAGATTTTGATTCTTCTGAACCAAATGCTGCCGAAATGGTGAATAATTATGATTGGATGAAAGATTTTTCATTCCTTGATTTTATTCGCGATGTTGGTAAACACATTACCGTAAATTACATGATGGCAAAAGATTCTGTGAAAAAACGTTTAAATGGCGAAGCTGCCGACGGAATGTCGTTTACAGAATTTACCTATCAATTAGTACAAGGTTACGATTTTTTACATTTGTATAGCAACAAAAACTGTACGTTGCAAATGGGCGGAAGTGATCAATGGGGGAATATTACCACTGGAACCGAATTAATCCGCAGAAAAGAGCAAGGAAAAGCATACGCATTAACTTGTCCGTTGATTACAAAAGCCGATGGAACAAAATTCGGAAAATCAGAAGGTGGAAACATTTGGTTAGATCCCGAGCGTACATCGCCTTACAAATTTTACCAATATTGGTTGAATACATCAGATGCAGATGCCGAAAAATACATCAAAATTTTTACTTTTTTATCGAAAGAAGAAATAGAAAAATTAATAGCAGAGCATAACGAAGCACCGCATTTGCGACCATTGCAAAAACGTTTGGCAGAAGAAGTAACCGTTATGGTTCATTCGCGTGAAGATTTTGAAAATGCCGTAAAAGCATCAGGAATTTTGTTCGGAAATGCATCAGCAGATGATTTAAAAGCATTAGACGCCAAAACCTTTTTTGAAGTTTTTGATGGCGTTCCACAAGCCGAAATTTCTATGGAAGATTTAAATGCAGGAATTGATATTGTAGATGTTTTAAACACAAAATCGGGCTTTATGAAATCAAACGGAGAAGCAAGAAGAGCTTTAGCAGAAAATTCGATCTCTGTAAACCGCGAGAAAGTGCAAGAAGGTTTTAGTTTATCAACAAACGATTTAATCAACAATCAGTTTATTTTGTTGCAAAAAGGTAAGAAAAATTACTTTGTTTTAAACGTGAAATAATTATAATGATAATTTTAAAAACAAAAAAGAGGAAAATCACTTTCCTCTTTTTTGTTTTAATAGAACTTACATTAGGTTGTTTAAAAAACTATGTTTTTGATTTTACATGTGAGAATTTATTCTATAACTGCAATTGCCTCAATTTCTATTAGCCACTCTTTTTTGCCTAAACTTTGTATTCCTACCAAAGTACTTGCTGGATAATTTTCATTGCCCAGAAATTCTTTTCTAACTTTTCTAAAAATAGGTAAATCAATTTCAGGATTGAAATTTACAATGTAAGAATTCATTTTTACAACATCTTTAAACGTTGCATTACAATGAGCAAGTTGTTTTTCTAAATTTTTAAAAGTAGCAATGGTTTGTGTTTCTAAATTAGTTCCTTCGCCAATTTGTCCGGAAATGTAAAGCGTTTTAAAATTTCCTGTTTGTACTACTACCGTTTGAGAGAAGCCTTCATTGGGTTCTATATATTTTTTTTCGATCATTTGTGTTGCATTAAATCTTGAGTAAAAATACTCGTTTTTTATAAAAAGTAGTTTAAATTTGATTTTTAAACCTGATTGATTTGCAATTTATTACTAAAATACCCATTCAAAAAAGTGTTTTTCCAATCGATTATCACTCAAAAATCGTTAGTGTAGGCAGCTGTTTTGCTGTAAATATGGCAGATCGATTTAAACAGTATCAGTTTATAAATACGGTAAATCCGTTAGGAATTTTGTTTCATCCGCTGGCAATTTCAAACCTGGTGGAATATGCGGTGAATAATAAGGTTTTTTCTAATGTAGATGTTTTTTTGCACAACGAAATTTGGAGCTGTTTTCATGCGCATTCCGATTTAAACGAATTGGAACAGCAAGATATTATTGAAGCGTTGAATCAGCGAATTACCGATTTTAAAGACAACGTAAAACAAGCATCGCATTTTATTGTAACCTTTGGAACCGCTTGGGTTTATCGCTTCATTGATACCAAGGAAATTGTTGCAAACTGCCACAAAATTCCGCAACAAAAATTTGTGAAAGAATTATTGTCGATAAATGATTGTCAGCAGGCAATTTATCAGATAGAATCGGGGTTGCGAAAAATAAATCCGAATATTCAAATCATTTACACCCTTTCGCCTGTTCGGCATATTAAAGATGGTTTTGTAGAAAATCAACGCAGTAAAGCACATTTAATTGCGGCTTTGCATCAGCATTTACAACAAAATCAGCAATTGAACTATTATTTTCCGTCCTACGAAATCATGATGGATGAATTGCGCGATTATCGTTTTTACGGCAAGGATCTAATCCACCCAAACGAATTGGCGGTTGATTATATCTGGGAATCGTTCGTTCAGCATTGTATCAATCCAGAAATTTTACCAACCATGAAAAAGGTCGATGAGGTTCAGAAAGGTTTGGCACACCGCCCGTTTAATCCATATACCGATGCACATCAGCAGTTTTTAGATAAACTGGCATTGAAATTAGATGATTTGCTAGAGAAATATCCATTTATGAATTTTAGATAAATATGACAAAAAAAACCTTAATATTTGCCCTAATCTGCATTGCGTTAGGCAGTTTGCTTACTTTTTTTATCATGCGAAAAGTTGATAAAAACAACGAAGTGGTGCCCGATACCGAACTGATTCAGCAACAAATGAAAAACGTAAGCAAATTGGTAGTAAACGAAGCCAAAATATCGCAGATTTACAATTACAAAGACGAGAAATCGTTTATGAATTTAATGAGTTTCGATAAAAAAGCGTTGGTGGTTGTGAATGCCGATGTGCAGATTATGTACGATTTATCAAAGTTGGAATATACTATTGATGAAACCAATAAAATAGTGAAAATCACCTTTATTCCGAAAGAAGAAATCAAAATAAATCCCGATATTAAGATTTACGATGTAGAGGAATCTCGATTCAATGCCTTTAAAGGCAACGATTACAACACCATTCAAGAAAGTGTGAAAAAGCAGTTTCATGAAAAAATTAGGAAATCGAACATTCAAGCAAATGCAAAAAACCGACTGGTAAGTGAGTTAAGCAAGTTTTTAGTAGTAACGCAATCATTAGGGTGGACGCTTAAATATCAAGAAGAAACCATTGTAAATACTGCCGATTTAAACGAATTGATACAATTGTAAACATCTTTATAATGCTGATGCAAATTGTGTTAGTACATAAAAATTGGTGCTTCTGTGATAATTTTCACAATGAACTACGGGGTGAATTTTATTAGATGAAGCATAGTAAATAATTTTTTGCAAAATAAATGTGTTAATTTTTTAACAGCAATACTTTTTTTTTATACTTTAGGGGTTTAATTACAAATATTTAAAACAATTACTTTATGAAAATTAATAAATTACTCTTTTTTCTACTGGCTGTATTTAGTTTAAATTCATGTGTAGAATATGTGAATAACGGCACAATGCCAGATGGTCCTGAAAAACCAGAAGAGCAAAAGTACACAGCAACGCACAGTAATCCAGACGAAGCTAAATATGTTGGCGATAAGTTTGAGTTTACCGCTATGTTAAACAGTGTAGATGTTACTGCTACAACCAAATTTAAAGTAAACGGTACTGCTATTCCAGGTAATAGCTATACGCCAGTTAAAACGGGTTCGCATTCTGTAATTGCAACTATGGACAATTTTACAGCTACCTTTAAATTTACCGTGTTAGAAAAAGAAGAAGAACCAGAGCCAGCAGGTAACAGAATTGATTACGGTGGTACATCATATAATCTTGATACAACATATTTTGTATTAAATGCTCAGGTAGATCAACAAACTGGTAATGTTCAAATTCCAAACATAACAATGACTGATGGGGTCACTCCTGCATTAAACTGGCAATTGATTAATTTCAACGGTACAAATTTAGGAAATGCGACAGATGTTTATATGATTGAAGTATTAGTTCCTTTCAATGGTACATCTTTAACGTATCCTTTTCAAGCTACACAAGTAGAAGTAGTTAGCGGATCGGTTAAAATAAATGGGGCAGCTCCATTTGCTATAACAAATATGGATTTGAATTTTGAGGCTACTGGTAATGCTGTACCTGTAGGAAATCCTAACCCGAAACCAGGAACAGCTAATTATACAAGTGAGGCAACTGGTGCTAATAGTGGAGATTTAGCAGAATTATTTTGGAATGGAAATTATGCTACTCAAGCAGTGCTTTGGGGTAAAAAAGCTAAAAGTGCAAACTTTAAAAAATTAGATATGAGTAAAGCAAAAACTCTAGATCAAATCAAAAACTTAAAAATTGCAAAATAAAAATAATAAAGTTTAAAATTTAATGTTTTAAAAACGCTGCTGTAACAAGCGGCGTTTTTTTTTGTTTCACATTAAATAGATGCTAAAACAAAACCCTCTGCCAATAAGCAGAGGGTTTTGTTGTTATAAAAGCAATTGGTTTATATAAGTTCCACCACTTTTTCATCGTTATGTGTAACCACCTTTGTTAGGTTGTATGATGCTAAAGCTTTCATGGCTTTGTCCCATTTTTTACCGCTTAACGCTGCTTGTTCTTTTAAAGTGGCTAAAGTCATGTTGTTTTCGTTTTTCTCTAAAATAGAAAGAATGATTTTCTCGTCATCGGTTAATTCATAACTTGGGGCTGCTTTTTCAGGGCGCATTTGTGGGAAAAACAAAACTTCTTGTATCGATGGGTTGTTGGTTAAAAACATAATCAAACGATCCATACCAATACCTAAACCACCTGTTGGCGGCATCCCGAATTCTAAAGCACGCAAGAAATCTTCGTCGATAAACTGTCCGGCTTCATCGTCGCCTTTCGCAGATAATTTCAATTGCTCTTCAAAGCGCTCACGCTGATCAATTGGGTCGTTTAATTCCGAATATGAATTGGCAATTTCCTTACCACAAACCATCAATTCAAAGCGTTCAGTTAATTCTGGGTTGTCGCGGTGTTCTTTGGTAAGTGGCGACATTTCTTTAGGATAATCGGTAATAAACGTTGGTTGAATATAGTTTCCTTCGCATTTTTCACCAAAAATTTCATCAATCAATTTTCCTTTACCCATGGTGTCATCAACGGCAATTCCCATGCTTTTAGCAGCTTCGCGAATTTCATCTTCGGTTTTTCCGTTAATATCAAAACCCGTAAAATCAATAATCGCTTGGCGCATCGTTACCCGTTTGTATGGCGCTTTAAAATTAATTTTGTGTTCGCCAAACGTAGCTTCGCTAGTTCCGTTAACCGCAATGGCACAATGTTCTAGTAATTGCTCGGTAAACTCCATCATCCAATTGTAATCTTTATAGGCAACGTAAATTTCCATTGCCGTAAATTCTGGATTATGGGTTCTGTCCATTCCTTCGTTACGGAAATTTTTAGAAAATTCGTAAACGCCTTCAAATCCACCAACAATCAAACGTTTTAAATACAATTCGTTTGCAATTCGCATGTATAGCGGAATGTCTAAAGCATTGTGGTGTGTAATAAACGGACGCGCCGCTGCACCACCGGGAATCGATTGTAAAACCGGAGTATCAACCTCTAAATAACCACGGTCGTTAAAAAACGAGCGCATGGCGTTGTATAATTTGGTGCGTTTTATAAAAATTTCTTTGTTTAACGGATTCACAATTAAATCTACATAACGCATACGGTAACGCAATTCCGGATCGGTAAAAGCGTCAAACACATTGCCTTCGTCATCGGTTTTTGGTAACGGCAACGGGCGTAAAGTTTTAGAAAGAATCGAAAATTTTTCTACTCGGATACATTTTGCACCCACTTGTGTAGTGAATAATTCGCCTTCAATTCCAATAAAATCGCCCAAATCGGTCAATTTTTTAAATACGGTGTTGTATAACGTTTTGTCTTCGCCTGCGCAAATAACATCGCGGTTTAAATATAATTGAATTCTGCCTTCTTGATCTTGAATTTCAGCAAAACTGGCTTTACCTTGGTCACGTACGCTCATTAATCTACCGGCAGTTACAACCTTCTTGCCTTCTTCAAAAGTTTCCTTTATCTGCTTCGATGTGTGATTTACTGGAAACAAATTAGCGGGATAAGGATTGATGCCAAGTTCACGTAACTTGCCCAATTTTTCTCTTCTGATGATTTCTTGTTCTGAAAGTTGCATAAAATTTATATTTTCTTTATTTAACCTGCAAAATTAATTATTTTTTAGTTGATTAATCTATTTTGTTTGAATATTTTTAAATGCCACTTTGTTTTTAATTGATTAAATTTGTATGAATATTAATTAATAGAAACACTATGAGTTTTTGGAGGGTTTTATTAGCCATTTTTCTACCGCCATTCGCTGTTTTTGATAAAGGTTGCGGATCAATAATAATCGTATTTCTGTTAACCTTGGCAGGCTGGGTTCCCGGAGTTATTGGCGCTTTGGTAATTTTAAACAACCCTAAGTACAACAGATAAACACAACACACAATGAATAAAAAAGTTCAGATACAAGATTTAGGGTTAAAAGACTATAAAGACACTTGGGATTATCAGGAAGAATTGTTTCAGGGAATTTTAGATATAAAATCGCAAAACAGAAAAGACGAGACAAACCAGAAAGAAACGCCAAATTATCTTTTGTTTGTAGAACATCCGCATGTTTACACACTGGGTAAAAGTGGCGATTTGGAAAATTTGTTGTTGAATGAGGAACAATTGGCAGCAAAAAATGCTACATTTTATAAGATAAATCGTGGGGGAGATATAACGTATCACGGACCAGGACAAATTGTAGGTTACCCGATTTTAGATTTAGATAACTTTTTTACCGATATTCACAAATACTTACGCTTTTTAGAAGATGTTTTTATTAGAACATTGGCAGATTACGGATTAAAAGGCGAGCGAAGCGAAGGAGAAACCGGAGTTTGGCTAGATGTTGGAACACCGTTTGCCCGAAAAATTTGTGCTTTGGGTGTGCGTGCTTCGCGTTGGGTAACCATGCACGGCTTTGCGTTTAATGTAAATACCAATTTAGGATATTTCGATAATATTATTCCTTGTGGTATTCGTGGCAAAGCGGTAGCTTCATTAAATGTAGAATTGGGAGTAGAAACGGTAAATGAAGAAGAGGTAAAACAAAAAATCTTGCATTATTTTAAAGAGCTTTTTGAAGCCGAGTTTGTATAATATAATAAGGAGTGAAATTTCACTCCTTATTTATTTAAATCCAATACCAATTGTTCCGGTAATAAGCGAAATGTTTTTCGATGGTATTTACAAGGTCCGTATTCTAAAATAGCTTCGCGATGTTTTTTGGTAGGATAGCCCATGTTCGTGTCCCAGCCATACATTGGAAATTCTTCGTGTAGTTGCAACATATATTCATCACGGTATGTTTTAGCTAGTATTGATGCTGCGGCAATACTTAAATATTTACTATCACCTTTAATTATAGTAACGTGTGGAATTTGTTTATAAGGTTTAAAACGGTTTCCGTCAACAATAATAAATTCAGGTTCAAAATTTAATTGCCCAACAGCCAAGTGCATTGCTTCAATAGATGCATTCAGAATATTAATTTCATCAATTCTATTTTCATAAACATGCGCAATACCAAAAAGATTGCTATGATCTTCAATAAAACGTCTTAAACTATTTCTAGATTTAATGGATAGTTTTTTAGAATCGTTGATTAATTCATTTTCCAATCTATCATTTATAAGAATGGCTGCTGCCGTAACCGGACCAGCAAGGCAACCTCTGCCAGCTTCGTCGGTTCCAACCTCATGTTTTAAATGGCTAAACGTTTTTAATAACATAATAGAATGTTAAATATTGTAACAATTTGATAAAAAAATAAAAATCACAGTAAAATTACATAAATTTGATATTCTAAATGTATTATGATTAATATTTAAATATAATGAAAAATAAAATTACAAAGTTGTTTCTGGCATTATTAACAATTACTTTAGGTAATAGTGTGCATGCTCAAGATCAACCTATGCCTGATTATGTGCGTAAGGCAACAAATATTGAATTTCTACAAAACTTCGCAAAAGAAAAAGCTGCTCAATCTGAAGCAAACTATAATAAAGCTGTAGAAATTGCAAGAGAAAAAGGTAAGCCAATTTCGGGAGAGAAAGATGGTCGTTATTTTTCTTTAGTGGGGTATAATGAAGAAACAGGTGAATTAAGATATTACACTACAACAAATAATTCTCCAGTAGCAAGTTCACTACAAACGGCAAATGCAAAGCCATTGCATGCAAATGGTATTAAAGGTGATGGAATGAAAGTAGGTGTTTGGGATGGTGGTGTAGCGCTACCAAACCATTTAGCTTTTACAGGTGGAAGATATGTTAATAAAGATGGTTCTACAAGTAATTTTCATGCAGCACACGTTGCAGGAACTGTTGCAGGTGGGCTTTGGACAGATCAAGAAACATTAGGTTTTGCTTATGGCTCACAAGTTTATGGGTACAATTGGTCTAACGATCTTTCTGAAATGGCAACTGCAGCCAGCGCTACCACAAATCCTATTCACGTTTCAAATCATTCTTACGGTATAGATTTTAGCTCTGGAGGATGGTCAGCTTCTATTTTTGGTCAATATGATGTAGAGGCAAGAGATATAGATTTGGTAGCTAATAATGCGCCATATTATACTATTGTTTTTGCTGCGGGTAATGATAGAACTTCAGGTTTTAATCCGTCGAGACCTGGAGGTAAAGATTTGTTATCGCAAGGTGGTGTTTCAAAGAATACTGTAGTGGTAGCAGCTACAGAAGGTACTGAAAATTTCTCTGGAATAACAGGACCAACATCTGTTATATCAGTAGGTGGTGTAGGGCCTTTTATGTCGTCTTTTAGTAATTACGGACCAACAGATGATTTTAGAATTAAGCCAGATATTTCTGCAAAAGGAGTAGGTGTGAAGTCGATCTCAAATACGGGTATAACTAGTACAGCAATACTTAATGGTACTTCAATGGCTGCTCCGGCAGTAACGGGTGTGTTTACAATGTGGCAAGGTTATCACAAACAAGTTTTTGACAGATATATGAGATCCGCATCGGTAAGGGCTTTAATGGCTCATACTGCAAGAGAAGCGGGGCCAGGTCCAGGTCCAGACTTTATGTTTGGCTGGGGACTAATTGATGCCGCTAAAGGTGTGGATATTATGGATCAGGCGAAAGCTACTGTTAATACTGCAATATTCACAGAGATTGATATTACTCAAGGACAAACTTTTCAATATGTTTTCCCTTACGATGGTGTTGGGCCATTAGTTGCAACAATAGCATGGAACGATCCTGCAGGAACTGTTAGTACTTCTGCAAATTTGAATTTAAAAAAATTAGTTAATGATTTAGATTTAAGATTGATTAATACAGATACAAATACTGAATACCTTCCTTGGTCTTTAGTTCAAGACATTAATAAATCACATACGGCAACTAATATCGCTGTTAGAAACGTTGATAACGCTCGTGATAATATTGAAAAAATAGAGCCTCTAGGTGCTGTTGCAGGAAATTACAAAGTAGTTGTTACTCATAAAGGTACATTACAAGGTGGGGGGCAAAACTTTTCATTAATTATTTCTGGTGCAGGTGGAACAATGCCTAAGTTAGATGGTGGTGTTTCTGTAGAGAGTGTGGCTTTAGAAAATTTAACTATCTATCCTAATCCAACAGTGTCTCTATTAAATGTGGCTGGTGATTTGAATGTATTAAGCGGTGCTTCTGCACAGATATTTGATATAAGTGGTAAAAAAGTTAAAGATGTGTCTTTGAATTTTAATACCAATAATACAACTATTGATGTTTCTGCTTTGCAAACAGGTACTTATATATTGTTTATCTCTAAAAATGGAGCGAAACAAAGCTATAAGTTTATAAAAAAATAATATAAACACACTGATGCTTTAAAAGAGAATTGTTAAAACAATTCTCTTTTTTTATATGTTAAAAATTTGTTATTATATAAAAAAGGTTTAGTTTTGTACTTAAACTAATTCAAATTAAATTAATATGAGATCAAAGTTTACTTGGATTTTAACTCTGTTCTTTGCTCTGATGATGCAGGTAGGTTTTGCCCAGTCAGGAAAGCAAGTAACAGGAGTTGTAAAAACGCAAGATGGTGACCCAATACCAGGGGCAACTGTTATGTTAGTAGGTACCAATCAGGGTACAGATACAAATGATGAAGGTAGCTATACACTAACACTTAAAAAAGGTGATAAAATCCGAGTTGTTTACGAAGGATTTAAGCCTGTAACATTGACTGTTTCGGATTCTAATGTGTTAAACGTAACACTTGTTGAAGATGAGTCTATAATGCTTGGTGAGGTTGTTATGGATGCCTACCGTACAACAACTAAAAAAGAAAATGCAACATCAGTTTCTTCTGTTACTTCTAAAACAATCGAAGGACGTCCAAATGCGTCAATCATTCAAACATTACAAGGTCAAGTTCCTGGTTTGAATATTATGACAGGTTCAGGACAACCAGGAGCAACTAGTCAAGTTACTCTTCGTGGTTTAGGTTCTATCAATGGTTCAACAGAACCTTTGTATGTAATTGACGGTATTCCAATGTCATCAAGCCGTTTCCGTTCGTTAAACCCTAACGAAATCGAGCGTGTAGATATTTTAAAAGATGCAGGTGCAACAGCTATCTATGGTAACCGTGGTGCTAATGGTGTAATTGTAATTACAACCAAAAGAGGTTCTTTTGATGCAGATTTAAGTATTAGATACATTGGAACAACAGGTGTTTCTTCTATTCAAAGAAATCAGTATGATTTAATGGATACTGCTGAATATGATGATTTTGTACGTACAGCAAGAGGTTACTATCCAGGTATAGGAGCCAATCTTACAGCAGCACAGAGAAGAGTAAATACAAAATGGACAGATGTGTTTTTTAATGATGCTTTAAGCCAACAACACACTGTAAATTTTAGTGCAGGTTCTAAAAACCTTTCTACTTTTACCTCTGTTGGATACTCTGAATTTGGTGGAACTTTAAAAGGTACCGATTTAAAGCGTTTTAACATTAGATCTAATGTTGACGGTAAAAATAATTCTGAACGTTTAACTTATGGCACTACATTTACTGCAAATTACTCTAAATCAAACATGGAGAATTCAGCTGGTACAAATGGAGTAAACCAAAACTATTTCTTAGGAGCTTTCCAAGCTTTACCATATACAGATCCTAATAGTTACACCAATGGATTAGACTTATACAATGGGTATTTAGGTGGTGAGATTGGTATAGCAAACGGGATGCCATTGTTCTTATTAGATAAAAGAGCAACGTCAGGATTCGGTCAAAACGAATTTAAAATGTTAGTTAATGGAAACATTGGTTATAAATTAAGTGATAAATTCAAATTGTCTAATCAAACAGGTGCTGATTATCAAACAATCAACCAAAATAGCTGGACAAGATACGATGCGTTTAATGAATATCTTTTTGCGGTAGCCGGACAAGAATACCGCGGTAATGTATCTGAAATTTTTGAAGAGCGTTTGGTTTTAAACTCAAACACAAATTTACGTTACGAAGACTCTTTTGGAGCAGACGATTTACATAAAGTTTCTGCGGGTGTATTCGTGGAATACTTAAAAGCACACTTTAGATCAAGAAGTATTAGCAAAGATGGTTTTGATCCGATCTTTTGGTCAGATGGTGGAGCAACAGGATGGGTAGGAAGTGCTGAGAATTATCAGCTTTATGCTCCGTCAGCAAGTTTAGGTAGAAGTGATGCTGGTTTATTCTCATATTTTGGTACCGCAAGTTACGATTATGCTGGAAGATATGGACTTGATGCAACAATACGTCGTGATGCCTCTTTCCGTTTTACAGATGAAAATCGTTGGGGAACTTTCTGGTCGGTATCTGCAAGATGGAATATTGACAGTGAAAAATTCATGGAAGGTTCGGTTTTTAATACCTTAAAATTAAGAGGATCTTATGGTTCTTCTGGTAACCAAGATATTACTAATGGAGGATTATTCGGTGGGGCTCATTTATATGATACTCGTTATGCTTCAGGTGTAGGTTATAATGGTCAAACAGGATTAACACTTTCAGGTTTACCTAATCGCTCTTTACAGTGGGAGGTTATTACACAAGCAAATATTGGTCTTGATTTTGGAGTTTCTAATGATCGTTTAAGAGGTAGTGTAGATGTGTACAGAAAACAAACAGACGAGTTATACTTAAACAGACCAATGTCTGCAATTAATGGTGCGGCTACTTTAAACTCTAACTATGGATCAATGAAAAACGAAGGTGTTGAAGTAAACATCGCAGGAGATTTAATTCGTAACGATGATACACGTTTAACACTTAGATTAGTAGGCGCTTACAACAAAAATACTGTTGTTGAAATACCAACGGAAAATGGAGAATATTGGAACGGAACATCTTTAGTAGGTTACCGTGAAGGACACATGGTAAACGAATTTTATATGGCTGAATATTTAGGAATTAACCCTGATAATGGTAATATGTTATTCCGTAGCAAAGATGGCGGTGTAACCGAAGAGCCAACAGATGCAGATTACCAATGGTTAGGTAAATCTTCTATGCCAGTTTATCAAGGTGGTTTTGGTTTAGATTTATCTCACAAAGGTTGGTTCTTAACAGCAGACTTTACTTACGCGTTAGACGCTTGGAGATATGATAATGATTATTATTTCTTTACTGCTCCAACGTTTATTAAACAAAATAACTTGTCTAATGATATGAGAGATTATTGGACACCTGATAATAGAGATGCTAGTTTCCCTGCTTTAACAGGATCAAATTTTGCTTACGCTAGTGGATCTTCATTTTACTTGCAAGATGCTTCTTACTTGAGATTAAGATACCTTACTTTAGGATACAACTTTAATCAAAAAGATTTATCTTTCTTAAAATTAACAGGATTAAGAGTGTTTGCACAAGCCGAAAACTTGTATACTTGGACAAAATGGAGAGGTTGGGATGCTGAAAGTTCAAGATCTATTGATTATGGTCAGTACCCAACACCAAGAACAATATCTTTTGGTGTAGAAGTTCAATTTTAATGATATAATTTTATGAGAAAAATATTTTTAAGTGCATTATTAGCATCAGTTGTTTTAACAGGATGTTCAGATGCTTACGATATAGATCAAAAAGGTGTAGTTACAGAAGAAAGCGCTGTATTTAGAACACCTCAAGATGTAGATAAAGGTCTTCGTTATGTATATGCTTTGTTTCCTCAAGAGTCTGAGATCAACTTTGATTCTTACTTTACTGACGAATTAGGTGTTGGTGTAGGTAATGCAGGACAAGGTATTAACGATGGTAGTTACACGTTTTTGTTACTAGCAGGTAACGAAGATGCTCAAAACATGTGGGGTAGCTATTATGGCGTTGTAAACCGTTTGAACAGAATCTTAAGCCGTGTTGATCAAATGTTGTTAGAGCCAGGTGCAGATACTGCTGCGTTAAATGCTCAAAAGGCACATGCTTATGCTTTAAGAGCTTACTGTCACTATAAATTATTTGCATTCTTTACACCTGATTATACAAATCCAAATGGTTTATCTGTAATCAAGTTTGACTTTTTGCAAACTGATGATTATACAAGATTTGAGAAAAGATCAACTGTAGCAGAAATTGTAGCTTTTATTGAGAGCGATATTCAAAAAGTAAAAGCATTAGGTGGTGTAACAACTACATCAGGTTCAGGTTTTGCTTCTAATGAAATGGTTGAATCTATTCTAATTAAAATGTACTCAATGTTGCAAACACCTGCAGCTTACACTAAATTAGAAACTGCTTTTAATAATTTAGTAGCAACTAAATCTATAGCAGATGCAGGTACATATGTTGGTATGTTTGGTCCAAGTGCTGATTCCGCTGACCCTACAGAAGGTATCTTTAAATTGAATAGAGTGCCTACTGATGGTGGTGTACAGTCGGGAGTTGCTTCTTCTTGGTATCCTGAAGAAGTTGGTACTGCACCGTACATGGAAATGGGACGTTCATTGTATAATGAATTAGACAAGCTTGATCCAAGTCAGCAAGGAAAACCTTATCATGACTTTCAATTGGATGCAAATGGAAACAGGGTAATTGATTCGCAAACTAACAAACCAATTATTATTAATACTTATGATAGAAGTGATGTAAGATATATCGCTTCGGTTCTTTATGGATCCATTGTTGATCCGAACTATGCATCTATGTCACAAGGTGAATATCGTGAGGATGATGTATTATATGTAGGTAAATATCCTGGTATCACTAATCGTCCTTTAATGAATAGTTTATGGATGTTCCGTTTTACCGATATGTTATTAGCTTTGGCAGAAAAACGAGCTGCAGATGGAGCCTTAACAGGTACTGTTGCTTTAAATGATTTTTCAAATGTTGAATCTATAATTTTTAATATTAGAGCTAATAGAAATTTAAGTGGCACGCTAACACCTGTAACGATGCCTACGAATTTTTCAACGCAACAAGCAGCATTCGCTAGAATCTTAGAAGAGCGTAGAGTAGAATTTGCTTTTGAAGGGCAACGTTACTTAGATATGAAACGTTTAGGTGTTCGTGCAGGTTCTCCTGGATTTGTTAGAGATGCGCAAGATTGTGCTTCTACAGGGGCTTGTTCTTTAGCTCCAAATAGTACTAAATTAACTTTGCCAATTCCTAGATCAGAAATGGTATCAAATCCTAATATGTTACAAAACCCTGGTTACAACTAATAGTTGTTGTACATAAATAAAAGAGAGATGCGTGAGCATCTCTTTTTTTATTTAGTATAGTTGCCAAAAAAATGTACTTTTGTGTAAAATTTGCTTCTATGCGTTTTATTTTGGCTTTTGTACTGCTTTTTTCTGTTACTTGTTTTGCACAGGTAAGAAAATCGGGTCAAAAAATTAAATCAGGAACTACATTAAATACTACAAGAGTTAAGGCAACTAATTCAGTAGATCGTTTCTCGTCGGTAAACTTGTCTGATAATGATTCTTTAAAAGTAAAAAAAGTTATTACCAAAACGGGTGATACAATTGCGCCTATTTCTGAATATAAAATATTCAACGAGATTAAAGGTCCTTCAACTTTTGATACTATTCTAAATCTTAAAAAGCAATACGCGTTTAACTATTTACGGAAAGATGTTTTTGGAAAACTCCAGTTTAATAATGATGGACAAACGTTTCAGTCATTAGATCCAAATACTTTAAATGTAAATAATGTTATAAATGTTGGGTTTAATGCGCGTAGATTTTCTTACCTAAATAAAGAAGATATTAGCTATTATAGTGTGCCTACACCGGCATCTGAGTTAATGTATCGTAGTGTTACTGGGAAAGGGCAAAATCTGGATGCATTGATTACCATGAATACATCGGAGCAATTCAATGTGTTTTTGGGTTATCGTGGTTTGCGTTCGCAAGGTAAATATGTAAATCAATTAACGTCGAATGGAAATTTTAGAATTGGATCAAGTTTTTTTACCAAGAACAAACGATATCAATTTAAAAACCATATCACTTTTCAGGATATTTCAAACGAAGAAAATGGTGGTTTGGTGTTTATAAATAATTTTGAATCTTCTGACGAACCTTTTAATAATCGAGAGAATTTAAGAGTTCAAACTGCTGATGCTAAAACGCTGTTTAAAGGTTTACGTGGATATTTCGATCATAGTTTTCAATTCAATAAATCGGAAAATAACAAAGCTTTGTTGCGCCATCAAATAACATACGAATATTTTTCTAATGTTTATCAACAAGCAAATTCAAAACCATTTTTAGATCGGGATCCGTATTTTGGAGAAACGTTTGCTTTGGGAATTTACGACAAAGTGCGTCATACTCGTTTAGAAAATTCATTTGATCTAGCGTTCGATTCAAAAACCATTGGTTTATTTTCGGTAAGTGCTGGAATTTATAATTTTTCACACAGATACGAATCAATCGTTTTTGATGAAAATTCAAACAAAATCCCAAATCAGTTAACAGATGATATCATTACGCTTGGCGGATCGTACATGCTGAACAAAGAACATGTTGTTGCCGATGCTTATTTTAAACAATCTATTGTTGGAAGATCGCTTACAGATTTAAAGATTAATGCTGCGTTTAATTTGAATGAATCGTATGGAATTGAAGCTACTTATCAATTAGAAAGTAAAATTCCTGACTACACCTATCAGTTTTTTCAAAGTGGATACATTGGATTAAATTGGTTGAACGATTTTTCTAACGAAAAATACAGCACGTTAAATGCAAAAGTGAGTTCGCCTTTTATTAATCTAGAAGGAACGTATCAGTTAATTACCGATAAATTATATTTTAGTAACGATGCAACGGCAGTTGAGGAAAACGGTAGATTCACTCAATTACTGGTTACGCCTAAACAATACAACAAGGTTATCAATTATTTTATGGTTAAGGCTCAAAAGGAATTCACTTTTGGCAAATGGGGACTTGATAACACCATAATGTTTCAACAAGTAGTGCAAGAAGATAATGTGTTGAATGTTCCGCAGATTGTTACACGAAACACGGTTTATTTTCAAGATTATGCCTTTAATAAAGCCTTGTTTTTTCAAACGGGTGTAATCTTTAATTATTTTACAAAATATTATGCCAACGAATACCATCCGGTTTTGGGCGATTTTGTAGTACAAGATCAAATTAAAGTAGGGAATTTCCCAATGTTTGATTTTTTCATAAACGTAAAAATAAAAACAGCTCAAATTTATATTAACGTAGATCATTTCAATTCTATGTTAACAGGCTACAATTACTATAATACGCCAACATACCCTTACCGCGATTTAACTTTTAGGTTGGGCATGAAATGGAATTTCTTTAATTAAAAGTTGTAGCAATACAACTTTTTTCTTTTATAAAAAGCATATTGTATCTTTGCACAAATAATTGATGATGAACTACGCAAAAAATATATTAGAAACCATTGGAAACACGCCTTTGGTTCAATTAAATAAAATTGTAAAAGATTTGCCTTGTAAAGTTTTTGCAAAGGTAGAATATTTTAATCCAGGGCATTCTTGTAAAGACCGTATGGCTTTGAAAATGGTAGAAGATGCCGAAGCAGACGGACGTTTAAAACCAGGTGGAACCATCATTGAAGGAACATCAGGAAACACCGGAATGGGCTTGGCATTGGCTGCTATTGTGAAAGGATACAAATTAATCTGTGTAATTACCGACAAACAGTCTAAAGAAAAAATGGATATTTTGCGTGCTGTTGGTGCAAAAGTTGTGGTTTGCCCTACCGATGTGGAACCAACTGATCCACGCTCGTATTATTCGGTTTCGAAACGTTTGGCTGAAGAAACGCCGAATTCGTGGTACGTGAATCAGTATGATAATCCATCGAATGCAAAAGCAAATTACGAACAAACCGGTCCCGAAATCTGGAATCAAACACAAGGTGAAATCACTCATTTCATCGTGGGTGTTGGTACGGGCGGAACCATTTCGGGCGTTGGTAAATATTTAAAGGAACAAAAACCCGATGTGAAAATTTGGGGCGTTGATACCTACGGATCGGTTTTTAAAAAATACCATGAAACAGGAATTTTCGATGAAAACGAAATATATTCGTATGTAACAGAAGGCATCGGCGAAGATATTCTTCCAAAAAATGTTGATTTTTCTGTGATTGATCATTTTACAAAGGTTACCGATAAAGATGCAGCAGTTTTCTGTAGAAAATTAGCTTTAGAAGAAGGGATTTTTGTGGGAATGTCATCAGGTTCGGCAATTAAAGGATTGTTACAGATGAAAGACCAGTTAAAGCCTACTGATGTAGTGGTGGTTTTATTTCATGATTCAGGGTCGCGTTACATTGGAAAAATTTTTAACGATGATTGGATGCGTGAGCGCGGTTATTTGGAAGAAGAAATTGTTACGGCACACGATTTAATCAAAAATCATATCGATAAACCTTTAGTGGTTGTTCGTACCGAAGAATTGGCAAGCCATGCAATTGATAGAATCCGTAAATATAAAATATCGCAAATTCCGGTAATTGATACTACTGGTTTTGTTGGATCTTTAGAAGATGTTGATCTATTTAACGCATTTGTAAACAACAGCAATGTTGCCGATACACCGATTAAAGATTTAATGCGTAAACCTTACCCGGTTGTTTCATTACAAACCAAGGTGGAAGAAGTTGCAAAGCTTATTACAAAAGAAAACAACGCTGTTTTGGTTGATTTAGGCAACGGCAAACACCATATCATTACAAAATACGATATCATTGATAATATCAAGTAATTTAAAAGGAGTAACGTAAAGTTGCTCTTTTTTTATATATTCATGCTGGTCACTGAGCCTGTTGAAGTACAGCGTCTCAATTAATACTAAAATAATATATTGCATAAAATTATCAATTCAACCAAATGATAATTAGGAAGTTTTGTAAAAATAAATTACATTTATAAAAAGCTTTTTTTATTATGCGGGAAGATTTTTTACATTATGTGTGGAGATTCAAAAAGCTTAACAATACTTCACTCAAAACAGTTCAAAATAAAGAGGTTGTTATAAAAGATTTTGGTTTGTATTTAGGAACAGACGGACCAGATTTTTTTAACGCACAAGTTTATATCGACGGGCAATTATGGGCAGGAAACGTAGAAATGCACATAAATGCTTCCGATTGGTATGCACATCATCATGAAATAGATCCGGCTTATCAAAACGTAATTCTACATGTGGTTTGGAACAATGATTTATCTGTTTTGCGAGCAAACGGAACCGAAATTCCCACGATTGTTTTAAAAGATTATATTTCCGAAAATGTTTTTAACGCCTATCATCAGTTCAAATTAAATCCGCAGTATATTTTTTGTGAAGATTACATAAAACAGTTCAATTCGTTTGATTGGCTTTTATGGAAAGAAAAATTAATGATTGAACGTTTAGAGCAGTTTACCAACCGCATTGTTAATGAGTTAAAACAAACCAACAACAATTGGGAAGAGGCTTTTTATCGCATCTTATTGCGAAATTTTGGGTTGAATATAAACGGTGAAGTTTTTTATGAAGTGGCGAAGAATCTACCATTAAAAATCATTCGGAAAGAACAAAATGATTTAGAACATTTGGAAGCTTTGTTTTTGGGAACTGCCCATTTGCTTACATCGGAAACAGAAGATTATTACCTAAAAACGCTGCAAAAAACATACAATTATTTAAAACAAAAATACAACTTAAAGCAAACGGTAAACACGCCAACTTATTTCAAGTTACGACCAGATAATTTCCCAACAATCCGTTTAATACAGTTTACGTCGTTTATTTACAATCAGCCTTTTTTGTTTGATTTAATCCGAAATCCCGAAAGCGTTTCCCGGAATAATTATTTGCTTGGTGCACCCGTTTCCACTTATTGGCAAACACATTATGTTTTTGGTAAAGAACATAAACTCCGTAAGAAAACCGTTTCACAATCGTTTTATAATTTGTTGCTTATAAATACCGTTTTGCCTTTTCAATACGTGTATCATCAGCAATTAGGGAAAGATATTATCGATGAAGTGTTGCAGCATTATCAGTCAATCGACTTAGAAAAAAACAGCACCACTGAAATGTTTCAAAAATTGCAGGTTCCAGTAAAATCGTCGTTAGACAGCCAATCGGTATTGTTCTTAAAGAAAAATTATTGCGATTTAAGAAGGTGTTTAAATTGCGAAATCGGTATAAAATTAATGAACAAATGAAAACACAATTGCCTTATTTCAACAACAAACAGCGCAGAGGTATTGTGATTTTGGTGGTAATTATTGTGCTTTTGCAAACGATGCTATTTATCGTAAAAAACCAAACGTTTGCTAACGAAATTGCCGATTATAAAGTTGATACCAAAACACAATTGCAAATTGATAGTTTGAAAAAACTTGCATTGAAAAAATACGACATGCAGCCTTTTAACCCAAATTTCATCAATGATTACAAAGGATTTAAACTGGGAATGACCACTGCAGAGATTGATAAATTAGTGCAATTTAGAGCAACAGGAAAATATGTAAATTCTGCTGCGGAATTTCAGCAAGTTACAGGGGTTTCAAGCGAATTGCTTAATAAAATTTCGCCATATTTTAAATTTCCAGAGTGGACACAGCAAAAAAAAGCGAGCACTTTTGTTGAAAACAGTGAACCAGTTGCTCTAAAAAATATCGATTTAAACAAAGCAACCGTTCAAGATTTGGTTGCCATAAAAGGTATTGGCGATTATTATGCTAACGCAGTTATCAACGAACGTGAAAAATTAGGAGGATTTGTATCAATCCATCAAATTGATTTTATAAAAGGATTGCGTCCCGAAGCTGTTAGAATATTAAAACAGAATACGAAGGTTAAAACGGCTTTAGCCATCAATAAAATAAATGTAAACACCGCCACAAAAGAAGAGTTGGCTCAAATTCCATATATTACGACCTACGTAGCACGTGAAATAGTGGTATTAAGAAGTAAAAGTGAAAATCCGCTTAAAATTGAAGATTTAGAAAAAATTAAGAGTTTTCCACTTGACAAGATAAAGATAATTAGGTTATATTTGGCTTTTTAGAAAAATAAGCAAAAAACAAAGATAAAATACAGTACAATGAATTTTGAATACAACGAAACACAAGCAATGATTGCGCAATCGATTAGAGATTTTGCAGAAAAAGAAATCCGTCCGAATATCATGACATGGGACGAAGCGCAAATTTTTCCTGTAGAATTATTTAAGAAATTAGGAGAAATGGGGTATATGGGTGTTTTGGTTCCTGAAGAATTAGGCGGATCGGGCTTGGGTTACCACGAGTACATTACCATTGTAGAAGAAATTTCTAAAGTAGATTCTTCTATAGGTTTGTCGGTTGCGGCTCATAATTCATTGTGTACAAATCATATTTTAACATTCGCAAACGACGAGCAAAAGAAAAAATGGATTCCAAAATTAGCAACAGGCGAGTGGATCGGTGCTTGGGGATTAACAGAGCACAACACAGGATCTGACGCTGGCGGAATGGCAACAACTGCTGTTAAAGACGGTAACGATTGGGTTATTAACGGAGCTAAAAACTTCATTACCCACGCAATTTCTGGCGATGTTGCTGTTGTAATTGTTCGTACAGGCGAAAAAGGCGATTCTCGCGGAATGACTGCTTTTGTAATTGAAAAAGGAACTCCAGGATTCACCTCAGGTAAAAAAGAAAATAAATTGGGAATGCGCGCTTCTGAAACAGCAGAGTTGATTTTTGATAATTGCCGTGTTTCTGATGCGAACCGTTTAGGTGAAGTTGGCGAAGGATTCATACAAGCAATGAAAATTTTAGATGGTGGTCGTATCTCAATTGGTGCATTGTCTTTAGGTATTGCAAAAGGAGCTTACGAAGCAGCTTTAAAATACTCAAAAGAGCGCGTGCAGTTTGGTAAACCAATTTCTGAATTTCAAGCAATTGGATTTAAATTAGCTGATATGGCTACAGAAATCGAAGCTTCAGAACTATTGTTACACAAAGCAGCATACCTTAAAAACAACCACAAACCAGTTACAACAGCAGGTGCAATGGCAAAAATGTATGCCTCAGAAGTATGTGTGAAAGTTGCTACCGAAGCAATCCAAATTCACGGTGGTTACGGTTATACAAAAGATTTTCCAGTAGAGAAATTCTTCCGCGATTCTAAATTATGTACCATTGGCGAAGGAACAACCGAAATTCAAAAATTGGTTATTTCAAGAAATCTTTTAAAAGAGTAATTTCTTTTTAGAGAATAGAAAATAGATAAAAGAGGAAAGACTGTAATGGTTTTTCCTTTTTTTTTGTTTTTAGAAAAATATATATAATTACATTTGAAAATTGGATAATAGATTTTTAAGATGGCAAGATTTATAATTCTATTTTTTTTCTGTTTTTTTATCATTGGCTGTGTTGATAGATCGTATCAACATACAACTTTTGATTATAAAAGTATGAAGATTATAAAACCTGAAGTAGTGCTAGATAAAAGTGCTTGGGTTGATTCTATTTTTGTTAATGACGAAACAGTTATAGTGAGTGTGATGTTAAGAGGAGAAGAAACTAAGAGAGTTTTTAAAAAGAAAGAGGGGTATTGGTATTCAGAGTTAAATTACCGATACAATCCTGTTAAAGGAACCGGTCAAGAGTTGTACGAAGTTTATCAAAAATATTATATTTATCCTAACTACATTATAAAGGAGTTTAAAAATTCAAATGACTCTGAAGATATAATCTATTTAGATTTACAAAAAAATGAAATATATTATTTTTATAACTTAACTAAAGATAGTTTTGATTTTAAAAAAGCAATATTAGGGGATTATGTAAAAGAGTTATATTTTATAAAGGATTCAGAATTATATAATAAAAGTATGAGGTTTACTAAAGGAATTAGTAATGGGCATAATGTTGAAATAGTTCAAGGATATTCTGGGAATGATATTTTCTTTATTTTTGATTTAGAAGAATATAAAATAGGTGAAAGTTCTTTTTTAGGGTACATGGAGGTTTTTGGTAATGAGTAATCAGTTTTTGTTTCCACATAATTTTTAAAAGAAAAATAATTCCAAATTCATAATTCGTAATTCAAAAATTATTTCTAATTTTGCACCCATAACGAAAGGAGGTGTATAAATTATGTTGATCATTCCAATTAAAGACGGAGAAAATATTGATAGAGCGTTAAAACGTTACAAAAGAAAATTTGACAAAACAGGAACGTTACGTCAGTTAAGATCTCGTAAAAACTTTACGAAACCTTCTATAACAAAACGCGCTCAATTGCAAAAAGCACAATATGTACAAGGCTTAAGAGATGCAGTAGAAATCTAATAAGTTTTTGAAATAATATTTTTAAAATCGCTAATTAAAGGTAACTTTGATTAGCGATTTTTTTATGGAAAAATTTATAAAACCCTATTACGACTATCTTTTAAAAGAAAAACATTTTTCGTTACATACCGTAAACGCGTATGTGAACGATGTAGAAGCGTTTTTAAATTTTGTTGGAACAGACGTTGCTGCAGTGAGCGAGATTGTTTATCAGCACATTCGAAATTGGATTGTGTCCTTATCATCTCAAAACATGAGTAATAATTCCATTAACCGTAAAATTGCATCGCTAAAAAGTTATTTCAAATTTCTTTACATCACCAAAACAATAAATAATTACCCATTGCAAGCACATAAAGCATTGCGCATTAAAAAAGTATTGCAGGTGCCTTTTTCAGAAGATGAAATGCAAAAAATCGAAAGGTCAGATTTTGATGATGATTATTTCGGGCTACAGAATTACGTAATCATTGTGCTTTTTTATACATTAGGAATTCGCAAAAGCGAATTAATCAATTTGCAACTGCACGATGTTGATTTAAACAAGCTGGAAATTAAAGTTTTAGGCAAGAGATCCAAAGAACGCATTGTGCCTATATTAACTTCAGTAGCAGCTATTTTGTCAGAATTTATCGAAAAACGAAAGCAACAGTTTGGTAACGGTTACAACAAGAATATCTTTTTGTTAAAAAACACGCAAAATTTGAATCAAACATTTGTTTATCGTTTAATAAATAATTATTTTAGAGGTGTAACTTCTAAAGGAAAAAAAAGCCCGCATATGTTACGCCATACATTTGCTACACATATGTTAAACGCAGGTGCCAATTTAAATACGGTTAAAGAATTGCTGGGGCATTCAAGTTTATCATCAACCCAGATTTACACACATACCAGTTTGGCAGAATTAAAGAAAATGTACAGCAAAACACACCCGCGATTTAATCCGGAAGAAGAACAAGAACATTTATTATGAACCTTTAAAATATAATTTTTATGAAAGTAAACGTTCAAGCGGTTAATTTTAATATTGATCGAAAATTAGTAGATTTTATAAACATTCGTTTAGAAAAATTACAGCAATTTTATGATAAAATTGTTGGAATTGATGTATCTTTGCATACGGAAAACACAAGTGACAAGGAAAATAAGTCAGTAGATATTATTGTGCGAATTCCGGGCGATGATTTAGTGGTAAAAAAAACAGCTAAATCGTTTGAAGAAGCAACCGATATGGGTGCAGAAGCCTTAGAGCGTTTGCTTATAAAGCGCAAGGAAAAAGTTAAAGCACATTAAAAAATTAAAAAAAAGCAAAAAAGTTTTTATTTTTTTAAATAAGTATATATATTTGCAGTCCGTTAGAAATAGCGGACTTTTTTTAAGTTGCCTTTGTAGCTCAGCTGGCTAGAGCAGCTGATTTGTAATCAGCAGGTCGTGGGTTCGAGTCCCTCCAAAGGCTCTTCAACAAAACAAGTTGTAAAAATAACAGGTTAAGGGGAGATACTCAAGCGGCCAACGAGGACGGACTGTAAATCCGTTGGGAAACCTTCGCAGGTTCGAATCCTGCTCTCCCCACAATAATTCTTTTTTGCCGGCGTAGCTCAGGGGTAGAGTGCTTCCTTGGTAAGGAAGAGGTCACGGGTTCAAATCCCGTCGTTGGCTCAAAGGTGATTAAAGTTGAACACTAATTATATAACTAAGATTAAATTAAACAGATCATGGCAAAAGGAAATTTTGATCGTTCGAAACCTCACTTAAATATTGGTACTATCGGACACGTAGATCACGGTAAAACAACATTAACAGCTGCTATTACAAAAGTATTAGCAGATGCAGGTTATTCAGAGGCTAAATCATTTGATCAAATTGATAACGCTCCAGAAGAAAAAGAAAGAGGTATTACAATTAATACATCTCACGTAGAATATGCTACAGCTAACCGTCACTACGCTCACGTTGACTGTCCAGGTCACGCGGATTACGTTAAGAACATGGTTACTGGTGCTGCACAAATGGATGGTGCTATCTTAGTAGTTGCTGCTACAGATGGTCCTATGCCACAAACTCGTGAGCACATCTTATTAGGTCGCCAAGTTGGTATTCCTCGTATCGTTGTTTTCATGAACAAAGTTGATATGGTTGACGATGCTGAATTATTAGAGTTAGTTGAAATGGAAATCCGTGACTTATTATCTTTCTATCAATATGATGGAGATAATGGACCAGTTATCCAAGGATCTGCTTTAGGTGCATTAAACGGTGAGCCAAAATGGGTTGATACAGTATTAGAATTAATGGCTGCGGTTGATATGTGGATTGAAGAGCCACCACGTGATACAGACAAGCCTTTCTTAATGCCAGTTGAAGACGTATTTACAATTACAGGTCGTGGAACTGTTGCAACAGGTCGTATCGAAACAGGTGTTTGTAATACAGGAGATCCTGTTGAAATCATTGGTATGGGTGCAGATAAATTAACTTCAACTGTAACTGGTATCGAAATGTTCCGTCAAATCCTTGATAGAGGTGAAGCTGGAGATAACGCAGGTATCTTATTAAGAGGTATTGCTAAAGAAGATATCCGTCGTGGTATGGTTATCGTTAAGCCAGGTTCAGTTAAACCACACGCTAAATTCAAAGCAGAGGTTTATATCTTGAAAAAAGAAGAAGGTGGACGTCACACTCCATTCCACAATAACTACCGTCCACAGTTCTACGTTCGTACAACTGACGTAACAGGAACTATCATGTTACCAGAAGGAACGGAAATGGTTATGCCTGGAGATAACTTAACAATTACTGTTGATTTATTACAACCAATCGCATTATCAGTAGGTTTACGTTTCGCTATCCGCGAAGGTGGTCGTACAGTAGGTGCAGGTCAGGTAACTGAAATTTTAGACTAATTACAAGTTTAAATAAATAATTTAAGTTGGCAGATATTCTGCCAACTTTTTAACAAACGGGTGTAGTTCAAGGGTAGAATAGCGGTCTCCAAAACCGTTGATGGGGGTTCGAATCCCTCCACCCGTGCAAAAAATAATATTATGGCAAAAGTAGTTAATTATATATCTGATGCGTTTACCGAATTGAAATCTAATGTTACGTGGACACCATGGGCAGAGGTACAACGCTATACAATTATTGTTGCTATCTTTACAGTAGTACTTTCATTAGCTACATGGGGCGTAGATACATTGTTTTCTGAAGCTCTTGCTGGTTTCTTCAACCTTTTAAATTCGTAAATTTAAAAGAACATGACAGAAAGTAGTATTAAAAAATGGTATGTAGTTAGAGCGGTAAGCGGACAAGAAAATAAAGTAAAAGGTTACATAGAAAGCGAAATTGTGCGTTTGGGTATGGAAGATTACCTTTCGCAAGTTTTAGTACCAACTGAAAAAGTGGTTTCTCAAAAAGATGGAAAAAAAATAACAAAAGAACGTATTTATTTTCCGGGTTATGTAATGATTGAAGCAAACCTTACTGGCGAATTACCACACATCATAAAATCTATTGCTGGTGTAATTGGCTTCTTGGGTGAAACCCGTGGTGGTGATCCTGTGCCCTTAAGATTGGCAGAAGTTAACCGAATGCTAGGTAAAGTAGATGAATTGGCTGTATCTGTTGATAATGGATTAATTCCTTATGAAGTAGGTGAAACAGTAAAAGTTGTAGACGGTCCTTTTAATGGTTTCAACGGAACTATCGAAAAAGTAAACGAAGACAAACGCAAACTTGAAGTAATGGTGAAAATTTTCGGAAGAAAAACACCTTTAGAATTAAGTTTCACACAAGTAGAAAAAATATAATTGTTACATACACATCAATCGCTTCCAATTGAACGATGTGCTAAATTTTTTTAAAAATGGCAAAAGAAATTAGTAAAGTAGTTAAACTACAAGTTAAGGGAGGTGCAGCGAACCCATCGCCACCGGTTGGACCTGCTTTGGGGGCTGCTGGAGTTAACATCATGGAATTCTGTAAGCAATTTAATGCTAGAACACAGGATAAACCAGGAAAAGTTTTACCAGTACAAATTACAGTTTACAAGGACAAGTCTTTTGACTTTGTAGTTAAAACGCCACCTGCTGCTGTTCAATTATTAGAGGCTGCAAAACTTAAAGGCGGTTCTGGGCAACCAAACCGTAAAAAAGTTGCTTCTATCACATGGGATCAAGTTAAAGCAATCGCTGAAGACAAAATGGCTGATTTGAATGCATTCACAATTGAGAAAGCTATGTCTATGGTTGCTGGAACTGCACGTTCTATGGGAATCACAGTAACAGGAAACGCTCCTTTTTAATCTTAAAGAAAAGAAGAAATGGCAAAATTAACGAAAAAGCAAAAAGAGGCTGCGGCAAAGATTGAGAAGAACAAATTATATTCTTTAAAAGATGCATCAGCATTAATTAAAGAAGTTGCTTCAGCAAAATTTGACGAGTCTGTTGATATTGCAGTACGTTTAGGAGTAGATCCTCGTAAAGCAAATCAAATGGTACGTGGGGTTGTAACATTACCACACGGTACAGGTAAAGATGTAAGAGTATTGGCATTAGTTACTCCAGACAAAGAGGCGGAAGCTAAAGCTGCTGGTGCAGATCACATTGGATTAGACGATTATTTACAGAAAATCAAAGATGGTTGGACGGATATCGACGTAATTATTACAATGCCTTCTGTTATGGGTAAATTAGGTCCATTAGGTCGTATTTTAGGACCACGTGGATTAATGCCTAACCCTAAAACAGGTACTGTAACAATGGATGTTGCCAAAGCGGTGCAAGAAGTGAAATCTGGTAAAATTGACTTTAAAGTTGATAAAACAGGTATCGTTCATGCAGGTATCGGTAAAGTATCTTTTGGTGCTGATCAAATTACAGAGAATGCAGCAGAGATCATTCAAACATTAATTAAATTAAAACCAACTGCGGCTAAAGGTACTTATATCAAGTCTATTCATATATCAAGTACAATGAGTCCTGCAATTGCTTTAGATCCAAAAGCAGTATAATTGGTAGTTAAAATTATTTAGTATGACTAGAGAAGACAAATCAATTGCGATTCAAGATTTAACTGCACAGTTAGCTGACACTAAAGTTGTTTATGTTGCAGATATTTCTGGATTAAATGCAGCAACTACTTCAGATTTACGTAGAGCTTGTTTTAAAGCAGGTATCAAGTTAGAAGTAGTTAAAAACACCTTGCTTGCAAAAGCAATGGAAGCATCAGAAAAAGAATATGGTGAACTACCTTCTATTTTAAAAGGAAACAGCGCTATTATGATTGCAGAGGCTCCAAACGCACCTGCAAAAGTAATTAAAGAATTCCGCAAAAAAGGTAGTAAACCAGAATTAAAAGGAGCTTACATCAACGAAGAGATTTACATTGGCGATAACCAATTAGATTCTTTAGTTGCAATTAAGTCTAGAGAAGAGATGATTGGCGAAATCATTGGATTATTACAATCTCCTGCTCAAAGAGTTATTTCTGCTCTTAAAAATCAATTTAAAGACGAAGAATAGTAGTTATCTACAATCGTTTTTAAATGTTCAATAGAACGCACATTAATAAATTATATTATTACAAATTCAAATTAAAAGATAGAACAAATGGCAGATTTGAAACAATTCGCAGAGCAATTAGTTAACCTAACAGTTAAAGAAGTTAACGAATTAGCAACTATATTAAAAGATGAGTATGGTATCGAACCAGCTGCTGCAGCAGTAGTTGTTGCTGGTGGTGGTGATGCTGGTGCTGCTGCTGAAGAGCAAACAGAATTCACAGTAGTATTGAAAGAGGCTGGTGCTTCTAAATTAGCTGTAGTTAAAGCTGTTAAAGAATTAACAGGTTTAGGATTAAAAGAAGCTAAAGATTTAGTAGACGGTACTCCAGCAAACGTTAAAGAAGGTATTTCTAAAGACGAAGCTGAAGGATTGAAAAAAGCATTAGAAGAAGCTGGTGCTGTGGTTGAGTTAAAATAATCTCACACATATAAATTTTTACGGTTTAGGCCTTGGATGTTATTCCAATGGCCTAAACCATTTTGCATATAAAAAATAATCAATAGCGAAGAAAAAATCAAGTAATTTTCCTGAACTTGTTTTTAAAGATGTATTGCTTATTTAAACTAGGAAGTATTATATAATTGTGTTTTACACAAAAATTACTTTTTTAAACCAAAATTTTGTTCATTAATGATTACAAATCATACTGAAAGATTAAATTTTGCCTCTACGAAAAATATTCCTGCTTATCCAGATTTTCTAGATATTCAGGTAAAATCGTTTAAAGATTTTTTTCAATTAGAAACGAAATCAGATGAAAGAGGTAACGAAGGTTTGTACAAAACCTTTATGGAAAATTTTCCAATCACGGATACTCGTAACCAATTCGTTCTGGAATTTTTAGACTATTTCGTAGATCCACCACGTTATTCAATTGAAGAATGTATTGACAGAGGTTTAACTTATAGTGTGCCTCTTAAAGCCCGCTTAAAATTATATTGTACAGACCCTGAACACGAAGATTTTGAAACAATTGTTCAAGATGTGTATTTAGGTACTATACCTTATATGACACCTAGCGGAACTTTTGTAATCAATGGTGCGGAACGCGTTGTTGTTTCGCAATTACACCGTTCTCCAGGTGTTTTCTTTGGTCAGTCATTCCACGCAAACGGTACAAAATTGTATTCTGCACGTATTATTCCTTTCAAGGGTTCTTGGATCGAATTTGCTACAGACATCAACAGTGTAATGTATGCGTACATTGATCGTAAGAAAAAATTACCTGTAACTACTTTATTCCGTGCAATTGGTTTTGAAAGAGATAAGGATATCCTTGAAATTTTCGACCTTGCAGAAGAAGTAAAAGTATCTAAAACAGGCTTAAAAAAATACATTGGTCGTCGTTTGGCTGCACGTGTATTGAATGTATGGCATGAGGATTTCGTTGATGAGGATACAGGTGAGGTTGTAACGATTCCACGTACAGAAATTATTTTAGACCGTGATATTGTTTTAGATAAAGACAATGTTGAAGAAATTATAGAGGCAGACGTTAAAACAATTCTTTTACACAAAGAAGATAGTAACCTTGCCGATTATACCATTATTCACAACACGCTTCAAAAAGATCCAACAAACTCTGAAAAAGAAGCTGTAGAGTATATTTACCGTCAATTAAGAAACGCATTACCTCCTGATGAAGAAACAGCAAGAGGTATCATAGATAAATTATTCTTCTCTGACCAACGTTACAATTTAGGTGATGTGGGTCGTTACAGAATGAATAAAAAATTGAACTTAAATACGCCGATCGACAAACAAGTTTTAACAAAAGAAGACATCATCACGATTGTTAAATATTTGATCGAGCTTATTAATTCAAAAGCAGAGATCGATGATATCGATCACTTGTCAAACCGTCGTGTACGTACAGTTGGCGAGCAGTTATCGGCACAATTTGGTGTTGGTTTAGCACGTATGGCACGTACTATTCGCGAGCGTATGAACGTTCGTGATAACGAGGTGTTTACCCCAATCGATTTGATTAATGCAAAAACATTATCATCGGTTATCAACTCATTCTTCGGAACAAACCAGTTATCTCAGTTCATGGATCAAACCAATCCATTGGCAGAGATTACACATAAGCGTCGTTTATCGGCATTAGGACCAGGTGGTCTTTCTCGTGAAAGAGCCGGATTCGAGGTTCGTGACGTTCACTATACGCACTATGGTCGTTTATGTCCGATTGAAACTCCAGAGGGACCAAACATTGGTTTGATTTCATCTTTGGCAGTTTACGCAAAAGTAAACAACATGGGATTCATTGAAACACCTTACCGAAAAGTAGAAAACGGTGTGTTGAATTTAACGGAAGCTCCGGTTTATTTATCTGCAGAAGAAGAAGAAGAAAAATTAATTGCCCAAGCAACAGTAACTGTTGGTAAAGACGGAACTATTGAAGATGAAAGAGTAGTAGCAAAACAAGATGCCGATTTCCCTGTAGTTGAACCAAAAGAGTTGAACTATGCCGATGTTGCGCCTAACCAAATTGCCTCTATTTCGGCTTCGTTAATTCCTTTCTTGGAACACGATGATGCCAACCGTGCATTGATGGGATCAAACATGATGCGTCAGGCAGTACCTTTATTACGTCCGGAATCTCCAATTGTTGGTACCGGATTAGAAAAACAAGTTGCTACCGATTCTCGTGTATTGATTAACGCAGAAGGCGAAGGAGAAGTTGTTTATGTAGATGCACAAAAAATCACGATTAAATACGACCGCACAGATGACGAGCGTTTGGTAAGTTTTGATGCTGACGAGAAAACATACAACTTAATCAAATTCCGTAAAACCAACCAAAGTACATCAATCAACCTAAAACCAATTGTTCGCAAAGGTGACCGAGTTACTAAAGGACAGGTTTTATGTGAAGGATATGCTACACAAAATGGTGAATTGGCTTTAGGACGTAACTTACAAGTAGCGTTCATGCCATGGAAAGGTTATAACTTTGAGGATGCAATTGTGATTTCTGAACGTGTTGTACGTGACGATATTTTTACATCAATCCATATAGATGATTATACCTTAGAAGTTCGTGATACCAAATTAGGTTCAGAAGAATTAACGAATGATATTCCAAACGTTTCAGAAGAAGCTACTAAAGATTTAGATGAAAACGGAATGATCCGTATTGGTGCAGAAGTTAAACCTGGCGATATCTTAATTGGTAAAATCACACCAAAAGGAGAATCAGATCCAACACCGGAAGAAAAATTATTACGTGCAATTTTTGGTGATAAAGCAGGCGATGTTAAAGATGCATCGTTAAAAGCTTCTCCATCGTTACGCGGTGTAGTTTTAGACAAAAAATTATTTGCCCGTGCGGTAAAAGATAAACGTAAACGTTCTAAAGACAAAGAAGATATTGCTTTGTTGGATACACAGTTTGAAGTGAAATTCAATGAGTTGAAAGAGCGTTTAGTAGATAAATTGTTCCAATTGGTAAATGGTAAAACATCGCAAGGTGTAATGAACGATTTAGGTGAAGAAGTATTGCCAAAAGGTAAAAAATTCACACTGAAAATGTTACACGCTGTAGAAGATTTTACGCACTTAACTAAAGGACAATGGACAACAGACGATTATACTAATGAAATGATCACTGATTTAATTCACAACTATAAAATTAAATTAAACGACATTCAAGGAGTATTGCGTCGTGAGAAATTTATGATTACAGTTGGTGACGAATTACCATCAGGAATCTTAAAATTAGCTAAAGTTTACATTGCCAAAAAACGTAAGTTACGTGTGGGTGATAAAATGGCGGGTCGTCACGGAAATAAAGGTATCGTTGCAAAAATTGTTCGCGATGAAGACATGCCTTTCTTGGAAGATGGAACTCCTGTTGATATCGTATTGAATCCGCTTGGAGTACCATCTCGTATGAACATTGGTCAGATTTACGAAACCGTTCTTGGGTGGGCAGGTAAAAAATTAGGTAGAAAATACGCAACGCCAATTTTTGACGGAGCTTCTTTAGATCAAATTAATGAATTAACAGATGAAGCAGGTGTTCCACGCTTTGGTCATACCTATTTGTATGATGGTGGAACAGGTGAACGCTTCGATCAAAAAGCAACAGTGGGTGTAATTTACATGTTAAAATTAGGTCACATGGTAGATGACAAAATGCACGCACGTTCTATTGGTCCGTATTCTTTAATTACGCAACAGCCTTTAGGAGGTAAAGCGTTATTTGGAGGTCAACGTTTTGGAGAGATGGAGGTTTGGGCTCTTGAAGCTTACGGTGCATCGGCTACTTTACGTGAGATATTGACTGTTAAATCGGATGACGTTATTGGTAGAGCTAAAACGTACGAGGCAATCGTAAAAGGCGAACCAATGCCAGAACCAGGATTACCAGAATCATTCAATGTATTAATGCATGAATTAAAAGGTCTTGGTTTAGATATTAGATTAGAAGAATAACAAAACCATATAGTATTCAGTTTTCAGGTAGATTGCCTGAAAACTGAATACTTAATTTCAATAAGTTTTTAGGATTTATACCCGTAAACCGTTCCGATTTTTTATAACACAGTTTATAATTAGCACTTCACGATAGGCATCTGAAGTTTAGAGAAGTAATCCGCGGTAGTGTTTAAGGGAAAGTTTAACCACTTTCGTCTTAAATAAGAATCAATTTTAATTGCACATAAATCAATAGTAAAAACTATGATGAATAACAGAAACAACAGTAAAGACAAAAGTACTGTAAAAAGGTTTAACAAAATCTCCATAGGTTTGGCATCTCCTGAATCGATCTTAGCTGAATCGAGAGGTGAAGTTTTAAAACCAGAAACAATTAACTACCGTACGCACAAACCAGAGCGCGATGGTTTATTCTGTGAGCGTATCTTCGGACCTGTAAAAGATTACGAATGTGCTTGTGGAAAATATAAAAGAATCCGTTACAAAGGTATCGTTTGCGACCGTTGTGGGGTTGAAGTTACAGAAAAGAAAGTTCGTCGTGACAGAGTAGGGCATATCAACTTGGTAGTGCCTATCGCTCATATTTGGTATTTCCGTTCGTTGCCAAACAAAATTGGTTACATTTTAGGATTGCCATCTAAAAAGTTAGACGAAATTATCTATTACGAAAAATATGTTGTGATCCAAACAGGTGTTGCAAAACGCCCAGATGGTGAAGAACTAAAACGTTTGGATTTTCTTACAGAGAATGAGTATTTAGATATTTTAGATACCCTTCCAATGGAAAACCAATATTTAGATGATCAAGATCCAAACAAATTCATCGCTAAAATGGGTGCTGAATGTATTATGGATTTATTAGAGCGTACCGATTTAGATGCATTGTCTTACCAATTGCGTCATGCGGCTAATAACGAAACATCTAAACAACGTAAAACCGAAGCGTTAAAACGTTTACAAGTTGTTGAAGCATTCCGTGAATCAAACGAAAATCGCGAAAACCGTCCGGAATGGATGATTTTAAAAGTGGTTCCTGTGATCCCGCCAGAATTACGTCCGTTAGTGCCGTTAGATGGTGGTCGTTTCGCAACGTCGGATTTGAACGATTTATACCGTCGTGTAATTATCCGTAACAACCGTTTAAAACGATTAATGGAAATTAAAGCTCCTGAAGTAATTTTGCGTAACGAAAAACGTATGTTACAAGAAGCAGTAGATTCATTGTTCGATAATACACGTAAAGCAACGGCAGTTAAAACAGAATCGCAACGTCCGTTAAAATCGTTATCAGATTCGTTAAAAGGTAAACAAGGTCGTTTCCGTCAAAACTTATTAGGTAAACGTGTAGATTACTCGGCTCGTTCGGTAATTGTCGTTGGACCTGAATTAAAATTATACGAATGTGGTCTTCCTAAAGATATGGCTGCAGAATTATACAAACCATTCGTAATCCGTAAGTTGATTGAGCGTGGAATTGTAAAAACAGTGAAGTCTGCTAAAAAGATCATCGATAAAAAAGAACCAGTTGTTTGGGATATTTTAGAAAACGTAATTAAAGGTCACCCGGTATTGTTAAACCGTGCCCCTACGCTTCACCGTTTAGGTATTCAGGCATTCCAGCCTAAATTAATCGAAGGAAAAGCAATTCGTTTACACCCATTAGTTTGTACGGCATTCAACGCCGATTTCGACGGGGATCAAATGGCGGTGCATTTACCATTAGGACCAGAGGCTATTTTAGAGTCGCAGTTGTTAATGTTGGCATCGCACAATATCTTAAACCCAGCGAATGGTGCACCAATTACAGTACCTTCTCAGGATATGGTTTTGGGTCTTTATTATATGACCAAAATCCGTAGATCAACACCAGAATATAAAGTAAAAGGTGAAGGTTTAACATTCTATTCGGTAGAAGAAGTACATATTGCAATTAACGAAGGACGTTTAGATTTGAACGCACCAGTTAAAGTACGTGCAAAAGATTTTAATGCAGAAGGTGAATTGGTTTACCAAATTATTGAAACATCGGCAGGACGTATCTTGTTTAACGAGGTAGTTCCAGAAGCCGCAGGTTTTATCAATGAGGTATTAACTAAAAAATCTTTAAGAGATATTATCGGAAAAATTTTAGCGGTAACAGATGTTCCTACAACTGCTAAATTCTTAGACGATATGAAAGATATGGGTTACGGATACGCATTTAGAGGTGGTTTATCATTCTCTTTAGGTGATATCAAAATCCCAGAACAAAAACAAGGAATGATTGATGATGCTAACAATCAGGTAGAAGGAATTACCATGAACTATAACATGGGTCTTATTACAAACAACGAGCGTTACAATCAGGTAATTGATATTTGGACTTCAACAAATGCGGCGTTAACAGAGTTGGCAATGAAAAACATTCGCGAAGACCAACAAGGATTTAACTCGGTATTCATGATGCTTGATTCTGGAGCGCGTGGATCTAAAGAGCAAATCCGTCAGTTAACAGGTATGCGTGGATTGATGGCAAAACCTAAAAAATCTACAGCTTCAGGTGGAGATATTATCGAAAACCCGATCCTTTCGAACTTTAAAGAAGGTTTATCGATCTTAGAATACTTTATTTCAACGCACGGTGCACGTAAAGGTCTTGCCGATACGGCATTAAAAACAGCCGATGCTGGATATTTAACACGTCGTTTACACGATGTTGCTCAAGATGTTATCGTTAATTCAGAAGATTGTGGTACATTAAGAGGTATTGAGTTTGAAGCGTTGAAGAAAAACGAAGAAATTGTAGAATCTTTAGGAGAGCGCGTTTTAGGACGTATCACTTTAGATGATATCATTAACCCGTTAACAAACGAAGTAATTGTTCCTGCTGGTGAAATGGTTAAAGAAGCACACGTTGCTAAAATTAACGCATCGCCATTAGAAAAATTAGAAGTTCGTTCTGCATTAACTTGTGAGGCCGACCACGGAATTTGTGTGAAATGTTACGGACGTAACTTGGCATCAAACCGTATGGCACAATTAGGTGAGGCAGTTGGTGTAATTGCAGCACAGTCAATTGGTGAGCCAGGTACACAGTTAACGCTTCGTACATTCCACGTTGGGGGTACGGCAGGTAACATTTCTGAAGTTTCAACTATTACAACTAAATTCAAAGGTCGTTTAGAGATCGAAGATTTAAAAGTTGTAAAAGGCGAAGATAACGACGGTAAAGAAATTGATATCGTAATTTCTCGTTCAACAGAATTAAAATTAGTAGATTTAAACACAGGTATCGTTTTAAATACACATTACATTCCTTACGGATCAACAATTCATGTGAAAGACAAAGAAGTCGTTGAAGAAGGAACGGTAATTTGTAAGTGGGATCCATATAACGGTGTAATTATTTCTGAATTTACAGGTAAGGTTGCTTACGAAGACATTGAACAAAACCAAACGTTTATGGTTGAGATCGATGAGCAAACAGGTTTCCAAGAAAAAGTAATTACAGAATCAAGAAACAAAAAATTAGTTCCTACCTTATTAATTTATAACAAATCAGGTGAATTAGTACGTTCATACAACTTACCAGTAGGTGCACACTTAATGGTAAATGATGGAGATAAAATTCAAGCAGGAAAAGTTTTAGTTAAAATTCCACGTAAATCATCAAAAACGGGAGATATCACCGGAGGTTTACCTCGTATTACCGAGTTGTTAGAAGCGCGTAACCCATCAAACCCAGCAGTTGTTGCGGAGATTGACGGTGTTGTTTCTTTCGGAAAAATCAAACGTGGTAACCGTGAAATCATTGTGACACCAAAAACAGGTGAAGAGGATCAACGTAAGTATTTAGTGAAATTATCGAACCAGATTTTAGTTCAAGAAAACGATTTCGTTAAAGCGGGGACTTCATTATCAGACGGTGCAATTACACCAGACGATATTTTAAGAATTCAAGGTCCATCGGCAGTACAGCAATATTTGGTAAACGAAATTCAAGAAGTTTATCGTTTACAAGGGGTGAAAATTTCAGACAAACACTTTGAAGTTGTAATCCGCCAAATGATGCGTAAAGTACAAATTCAAGATTCGGGAGATACTTTATTCTTAGAAGAACAATTAATTCACAAAGACGATTTCATTCGCGAGAACGATCGTTTGTTCGGAATGAAAGTTGTAGAAGACGCGGGTGATTCTTTGAACTTAAAAGAAGGTCAAATTATTTCGATTCGTGAATTACGCGATGAAAACTCAATTTTACGTAGAGAAGATAAAAATTTAGTAGTAGCACGCGATGTAATTCCAGCAACAGCAACACCTGTATTACAAGGTATTACAAGAGCATCGTTACAAACTAAATCGTTTATTTCTGCAGCATCGTTCCAAGAAACTACAAAAGTATTAAACGAAGCAGCAGTAGCAGGTAAGGTTGATAATTTATCAGGCTTAAAAGAAAACGTTATTGTTGGTCATAGAATACCTGCCGGAACCGGTATGCGTAAATATGATAACATACTTGTTGGAACAGCAGAAGTAAAACAAGAAATTGATTTAAATTTTTAATGAATATTCAATAAAAAATTAAATTTTATTAATAATTAATATAAAAGCCACCTGATATTGGGTGGCTTTTGTCTTTTCTGCACTAAATACAAAATTTAATTTTAAATTAGTAATGTTAAAAGTTAAAAGAATTACAATAAAATATTAAATAATTAAAAAAAAATAATTAAGTTTATGGCTTATATGACTAATTATAAATATTATAATTTATGGAAAAAATTACACAATTGTCAAGGCTAAAGATACGGTGGTTAACCACTAAAGCTTTGATGTTAATGTTTTTTGCCTTGTCTCTGTCTAATATGCAGATGCATGCGCAAACTTATTGTACACCTTCTTACGGTTCTAGTGGTTGTACTTGGGGAGATGATTTAAATAGCGTTGTTTTAAACGGTCATGGAACATCGGTACTTAGTGATTTAAATACCGGATGCGGTACAACTCCTTATTCAGACAAAACAGCATCATTTACTGCTGTTGACTTAATGCAGAGTATAACCTATCCTGTGCAATTAAACACTACGTATGGTTCTCCTACTTATGAGTTAGCAAGTATTTGGATCGATTTTAACAATGATGGTACATTTGCTGCTACCGAGAAATTGTTAACAGATTTGCCTTTGGCGCAAACTCCTAGTTTTGCAACAGGAAATATCACTATTCCTGTAAATGCACCTACCGGTATTCATAGAATGCGTGTTCGTGTTATATATAGTACTACTGGTGTTGATGCATGTGCAAATGCATCTTTTGGTGAAACGCATGATTATAATGTAAACATTTTGGCGCTTCCTCCATGTTCGGGAACGCCTACTGCTGGTACAATTTCAGCAACTACTAGAGCTTGTAACAGCCAACCGTTTACGTTATCTACAGCGGGAGCTACCATTGCAGGAAATATGACGTATCAGTGGGAACAATCTCCTGCAGGTGCGGGTACTTGGTCTCCTATTCCTACTGCAACGGGTACAAGCTGGACAGTTACTAACCAAACAGCTAATACAGATTATCGTTTTGTGGTAACTTGTAATACATCTTCTGGTACCAATACATCAAATGTTGTTACGGTTAACCAAGCTTCGGCAGTTTCAGCAAGTTTCTTTGAAGGTTTTGAAAATACTGCGAATGGCGCATCTAATAATAACACCGTACCAGATTGTTGGACCTATTTTAGAGCTACTGGTTCTGGGTATGGATATACTAGTACTTCTGCCGCAAAAACAGGATCAAAAGGTTTCTATACCTATCCTTATAATAATAGCGAGTTATTTTTAATTTCGCCTGAAACAGTTAATTTAGGTAACGGAACAAAACAATTGCGTTTTTCTGTTAATTTACCATATTCAGGTTATACAAATACCAAGGTTGAAGTATATAGAATGAATGCTGCTAGCGGTACAGCTACAAAAACATTAATTCAAAGCATTCCGTTAACAACAACAGGTTGGAACGAATATATTGTTCCTTTACCAGTAACTACAGACGATTTCTTTGCTTTTTCATTTTATGGACCAGCAAGTCAATATCCAAATATATATTTAGATGATGTATATTATGAAGATTTGTCGCCTTGTATTTTCCCAATGAATATTGCTGCTAATGCAATTACAATTACAGGTGCAACTTTTTCATGGAGTGCTTCGCAAGCGCCTGGGGTTACAGGTTATCAGTGGGAAGTGCGTACTTCTGGTGCGCCAGGTACAGCAGGTGCTGTTGCTACAGGCTCAACCACTGCACCAACAACCACTGCTACAACTAATGCTTTAACGGGTGCTACAACTTATTATGTATATGTACGCAGTGTATGTGGAACTAATAATGGTGTATGGACAACATTTCCAGTGAAGTTTAACACTTTGTGTCCTATTTATGCGGCTAACTTCTTCGAAGGTTTTGAAACAACACCAACAGGAAGTTCAACGAATAATACAGTTCCTAATTGTTGGACCTATTTAAACACAACAAATAGTACATCGGTTTATGGGTATGTTTCTTCTGTGCCTAAAACAGGAAGCAGATCATTTTACGCTTATAGAACTTTACTTGCGAATGCTCCTGAAGAAATCATGTTGGTTTCTCCAGAAACTAGCAACTTAGGAAACGGAACAAAACAAATACGTTTTTGGGCAAGATCAACATCAACATCATACACTCCTAAATTAAGTGTATATAGTATGAATGGTAATACACCAGCGGCATTGGCAACAAAAACATTGTTACAAAGTATTCCTTTAACAAGTACTACTTATCAAGAGTATATTGTGCCTTTACCAGCTACAACAGACGATTATTTCGCGTTTGCATTAGAGCACACCAATCCTGCGCAATATCCGGGGTTCTATTTAGATGATATATATTATGAAGATTTATCGCCTTGTATATTCCCAATGAACCTTCAGGTAACAGGTGTTACACAAACCAATGCAACTGTATCGTGGAATGCGTCAATGGCGACAGGTGTTACAGGATATGAGTACGAAATACGCACAGCTGGAGCGGCAGGTTCTGGGGCTACAGGTTTGGTGCAAACAGGTGTTGTAAATGCGCCAGCTACTTCGGTTAATATTACAGGTTTAAACCATTCAACGGCTTATACCGTTTATATACGCAGTAAGTGTGGAGCAACCAATGGTTTATGGTCTCCTTATCCTGTGAAGTTTAATACACTATGTGGTGTGTTTACAACTAGTTTCTTTGAAGGTTTTGAAAATGCTAACGTAGGTTCTTTTAATAACAATACAGTTCCTACATGTTGGACCTATATTAAAACAGGACCAACTGTAAATTACCCTAATGGTTATGTTGCAACAACAGCTCCTAAAACAGGTACAAAACATTTTTATACTTACAGAGCATCAACTCACGCTGGAGAATCATTATTAGTTTCGCCAGAAACTCAAAATTTGGGTAACGGACAAAAACGTTTACGTTTTTCTTCACGTTTGTATTTTACTGGAACGTATGGTCAGAAATTGAACATTTACAGCATGGATGGTAACACGGCGTCAGCAAATAAAACGTTGCTAAAGACTGTTGTGGTTCCTTCTACGTCTTATACAGAGTTCATTGTTTATTTGCCATTAAGCACTACAGATGATTATTTTGCTTTTGGATTTGACGATGAAGCTATGACCAAATACATATTTATAGATAATATATATTATGAAGATGCTCCTAATTGTAGACCAATTGATGATTCCACAATTAATGTGTCAAATATTGGTAAAAACAGTTTTAATGTTTCTTGGCAAGATTTGTATAACTTAAACCCAATGGCTTATGAAGTTGAAGTGCGTACAACAGGTAACCCAGGAACAGCGGGTGCAGCATTTGTTGGTACTACTGCAGTAGGTGTCACATCAATTACAGCAACTGGTTTAGCGCCTTCTACAGATTATAAAGTGTATGTACGTTCGGTATGTTCTTCAACAGATCAAAGTATTTGGACACAAATGCCTGGAACAGTTACAACACTGTGTAATTATTCTGATTTTACATCATACACGTCATCATTGGCACTGTGTGGTGAGCAAAAAGCAGAATTAGAAGCTGTTTTAGCTGACCCTACCTACACGGTTGCGTGGTATGATAACGTAACAGATTCAACTCCTTTATATGAAGGATCTAACTTTGTGTCGCCAAATGATGTGACACAAGACAGAAGTTTTTGGTTACGCAGCCAAAAGATAGTACCTAACAGTTCAGTTCAAGTAGGCTATGGTACATCTACAGGTACCTCTGTAGGAACATTTTTGTACAGAGGTTGGGGTGGATATAGACATCAATATATTTTCACCGCAGCAGAGTTAGCTGATGAAGGTTTAGCGGCAGGTCCAATAACAGCCTTGAAGTTTGATGTTGTAACTACTGGTGATACCCAGAGACCAGACTTTACTATCTCATTGGGATCTACAACAAATACATCTGCATCTACCAATTTGGTGCCAAATAGTACGCTAACTCAGGTTTATAGTAATGTTTCGCAAACTATAACTACAGGTATTATGACATTTACTTTTTCAACTCCTTATGTATGGGATGGTGTAAGTAATATTGTTGTTCAAACTAACTGGAGTGTGGGTGATTATGGCGGAAGTAGTGGTGCGTTAAGATACCATACTACAAGTCCTAACAGAACTTCATTGTTATACGGAGATAATCAAGGAGCTGCAGCACTTTTAGCAACTGATTCACCAGCTGGTTCAATTTATGGAACAACTTCAAATGCACGTCCAAATACAGTATTTGTTGGAAATTCTGGGTGTATATCGCCTCCAATTGAAATTCCGGTAACATTTGCTGTTAAACCAGCATTTGAACTATCTTCTACAACAGCAACTTCATGTGAAGGTGGTGTTAGTACAACACCTGTAACCATTACAACAAACTTAGGAGGGTATGATACTTTTGTATGGACTCCAAGTGCTGGGGTAAGTGGAGATGCAGTAAACGGTTGGACATTTAGTACAACTCAAGAGCAAGAGTATGTTTTATCTGCAACACAATCAAATGGTATATGTGAGCATTTAAAAACAGTTCGTGTATTTGCAGGTAAAAAACCAGAAGCGAATGCAGCTTTAGCAAGTACTTATGACTTATGTAAAGATCAAGTTCAAGAACTTAAAGCTTTAGAGCCTCTACCAGCATCTGTTACTATAGGAAGTGGTACAACAACAACTGCTTCAACAAGTGCGGTATCTGCTTTTGTTCAAAGTGGTGTGTATTCTAAACAACAATACATATACAGCGCATCAGAATTAATAGCACAAGGTTTAACAACTTCAGGTTATATTACAAATTTATCTTTTGAAACAATTAATTCAGGGGCAAGTTTAAGTAACCCAATGTACACCATTAAAATGAAGTCAACTCCAAATACATCATTTGGAACAACAAACTTTGACGCGTTAGATTTATCAACAGTTTATTCTAAAGTGAATCACACACATACTTTCCAAGGAACGCAATTAATTACTTTTGACAATCCTTTCTATTGGGATGGACAATCGAATATCTTAGTTGAAATCACACAAGAAGGTATGGGTTCAGGAAACAATGCAGAAACATATTATACTGCAGTTGCAGGAACAAATGTTGGTATGTATGCAACAAGTGCTACAGATCCAAATCCAACAGCAGGAACAAGAACGGTTAACCGTTTAAATGCAACGTTTGGTCTAACACAGTCTAATGTTACTTGGTCACCAACTAGTAATTTATACTTAGATGCAGCTACAACAGTACCATATACTGCTGGAACAAATTCATTGAAAGTATATGTGACTTCAACAACATCTATGAATCAAGTTTATAATGCTGTATTAACTGCACCTTCTGGTTGTGAATTAAACAAAGCAATTACAGTTAATGTTACAGATGTTGCAACGCCAGTTGTTCAAGGTCAAACATTTTGTCAGGTAAGTCCGGTTACAGATGTAGTAGTAACAGGTGCACCAAATGCAACATTTAATTTCTATGATTCGGCAACAGCAACTACACCAATAAGCACTATATCACAAACAGGAACTTATTATGTAGAAGCGGTTCAAGGATCATGTAAGTCTGTACGTGTGCCATTTACGGCTACTATTACACCATTAGGCTTGCCAACTGCACAATTTACACAAGTAGTTTGTGGAGGTGGAACGGTATCAGCATTAATGGCGTCAGGAGTAAGTGGAGCACAAATAAGATGGTATGCATCTGCTACTTCAACAACTCCATTGTCAGGAACGCAGCCGTTAGTAAATAATACTACCTACTACGCTTCGCAAACATTAGGAACATGTGAATCTGGTCGTGTATCTGTTTTAGTAAATGTTAATCCAGCACCTGCAGCGTTAACTCCACAAACTATTTCAATCTGTGGAACATTAACTTACGGAGCTGTTAATTTAAATCAATTACCAGGATCTGAATTAGTTTGGTATCCATCGGCAACATCACAAACGCCTATACCAAATATGAATCAAATTTTAAGTGGAACTTATTATGTTTCTCAAAAAATAAATGGTTGTGAGTCTTTACGTGTACAAGTAACAGCAAGTTCTCAAGGTAGTGTAGCTGCACCAACTGCAGGTATTCAAAATATTTGTGGTACAGGAACCGTTGCGCAATTGGTTGCACAAATTTTACCAGGAGCAACTGCAGAATGGTATAGTAACGCAACAGCAACAACACCATTAGCATCTACAACGCCATTGGTTAATGCAACATATTATGTAGCACAAAGAATTGGAAACTGTGTTTCTGTAAAAGTTCCTGTAGCAGTTCGTGTAATTAGTACAAGTGCACCTGCTGTTAGCCCAATGTCAATGTGTGAAGGAGCAACGGTTGGTGATATAAGTTTGCCATCACCTACAGGTACTTCTTATAACTGGTATTTAAATAGTACATCAACAACTCCGTTGTTATCAACAGATGTATTACAATCAGGTATTTATTTCGTATCACGTGTAGATAACGGTTGTGAGTCTTTACGTACACAAACACAAATTACAATCAATAGCAGACCAAGTAGTCCTGTTGGTGCAACACCACAAACATTTACAAATTATGGTGAGATAAGTAGTTTGGTAATGACTCAGCCAAATGTAGTTTGGTATGCAACTTATGAAGATGCAATGAAAGGTAACAATCCACTTGCTCCGAATATGCCATTAGTAAATAACACCACTTATTATGCTGTAATAATTGGTACTAATGGATGTCCAAGTTTGCCAACACCAATTAAAGCAATAATTGTTTTAGGTGTTAACGACTTTGATTTAAGTAAGTTGAAATATTATCCAAACCCTGTAAACGATCTATTAACCATTACTTATACAGATGTTATTAAAAATGTAGAAGTATTTGACTTAAACGGACGTTTAGTTATAACACGTAATTTTGACAACCAAACTGTTCAAATAGATTTTGGTAATTTAAGTTCAGGAACTTATATGCTAAATATTAAAACAAATGAAAACAGTCAGTTTGTTAAGATTGTAAAAAAATAGTTTTAAATTAGCCAAGAGCAATATGTGGATATTGCTCTTGGTTTAAAAATAAATTCAATATTATGAGACGAATTATACTGGTTTTTTTACTGTTAATCCCTTTTATAAATTGGGCACAACCATATTCTATAGATTGGGACGGTAATACCTCTGTAGCGCCTTGGGTTCAAGTTACTAATACTTTTAATGTAACAACAGAAAGGGTATGTCAAGGAACACATTCCATAAGAACAAGATTACAAGGTAATACTAAAAACTTAGGTACTGCAGAATTACGATCTCCTATGCTTTTTACGGCAACGGGAGGGGTAATTACATTTACTTATGATTATAAGTGGTTAATATTTAATGCTAATATTGGTTCGCAACCTCCATTAGCTGGTTCTGCAGGACAGATAGATTTAAAATGGCAATGGTCAAATACAACAAGTGGACCTTGGAGTACATTTAATACAATAGATGTAACAAACCACATAGTAGATATTAATTGTAAAAACATTACAGCAACTTTTGCGCCTAAACCGGGAAATTTGTATGTGAGATTGTTAGTGTCTAACACCACTGCAACGGCAGATAATTATCTTTATTTAGATAATATTTCTATTACACAAGGTGCAACACCAACATGTTTAATACCAAATGAAATTTATGTGTTAGATAAAGGACCTAATGGCTTTGAATTAAATTGGAGTTCATCAGGTACTGGAGCAACTTATGATTGGGAAGTAAGAACAAGTGGAGCGCCTGGAAGCGGTCCTGCAGGATTAGTTGCAACTAACCCTTCAGCAACAACTGTTCCTCCTGCTTTACCAACACTGAGTCTTTCTGAAACAATTTCAGGATTAAATCCTAGTACAACTTATAAAGTATATGTTAGGGTTAATTGTAGCTCTACCGATAGTAGTTTTTGGTCGGGTATAGATGTTACTACAGCTTGTTTACCACCAGCATTTTCAATACCAGCTGTATACAATGTTTGCGGTATTCAAAGTCAAAATTTAGTTGTAACAGGAGCCGGTACAAGTTTTTGGTATAAAGATGGTGTATTGGTTGATCGTGAGAAAAATACGTTAAATTTACCACAAGTAACACAATCTGAAACCTACAAAATATATCATGGAACATACCAAACGGGTGGAGTTGTTGATGTATTACAAGTAGGGTCGGGTATTACTTCATCTACAGATGTTACTCCTTTTACAAATAACAAATCACAAAAAATTCAATACATTTATTTGGCGAGTGAATTAAAAGCACTAGGTTTTGATGGAGGAGCTATTAAATCTTTTGGATTTAAAACAGGTCCAAACGGAGGTACACTTCAAAGAGATAACTTTACAATTCATATGGGCGAGACTACTTTAGAGGAGTTTTCAACCGACAATACATTTATTCCAACAGATAGATTAACATTAGTTAAAAATGTTGGAAATCAATTGTTAGTTTCAAATAGTGTAAATATGTTTGAGCTTGATCAAACATTCATGTGGGATGGTGTTTCAAATATTGTTGTTCAGTTTACTTATGGAAACAATACAGCTACATCTGTTCCTGCAGCTACAACAAACATATTTACATCATTTAGCTCAACGTCTTCAAACCGTACATTGTATGTTAAGAATGATACATCTAGCTTGGCAGTAATAAATGCTGTGACAACTGGTACACGTTCTGTTTTTAGAACAAATGGATACTTTGATGTATTGGAAGGATGTTTTGGTCAGCCTGAAACTACAGATGTTGTTTTTACAACGGCACCAACTTTAAATTTATCTGCGGATATTGTTAATAATTGTAGTGGAAATCCTTTAACAAAGCTTTATGTATTAACAGGTGTAAGCGATTACGATACTTACGAATGGACAACGGTTGATCCAACCGATGTAAATGATCCTGCAAATGATCCTCAACATCCAAATAATCCTGCGAATGCAATTGTAGGTGATGAAAATGTTGGTTGGACATTTAATACTACATCTAATATGACGTATGTGTTAAAAGCGTCTAATACGGGTGGACAGAGATGTGTTATTGAAAAAACGATTTCAGTAGAAAATAACCCTTCTCCACAAATGATGCAGTTGTTGAATGATTACAAGTTATGTACTAATGATATTCAAGAATTTAAAATTGACAATTTTGTTAATGAAACACCAAACAAATATTTATTTAATGGTAATTTAACTGGTGCAACATTAACTAATGGTGTTGCAGGTGATGCGATTGTTAACGAAACAACTTTATTTTCTGAAGGATCAGGTAGTTTAAAAGCTACTTACTCAGCACAAACCAATGCAACCGTTGATATGGCAGCTTCAATCAATATGTTCAACTTAAAATCAATTGTTGTTGAGTTTGATCATATAGCGGCTATGCAATCAACAGCAGCTGGCGTAATGGATTACGGTTATTTAGAATATACAACGGATAACGGAACTACTTGGAAACCTTTCTTACCTGCAGATTATACAGGAACAGCGAGTACAACACTTGCAAAACCAGTTGGTAACACTAGTTTACAAGCAATGTTTTTCACTAGAACTTCTTACGCAGATTGGAATAGTGTGCAACAAACAACAGTTCCAACAACAGTGCCTTGGAAATCAGAAAAATTTATTGTTCCAGCAGCAGATTTTACAGGAACAGGAACTTTCAAAGTTCGTTTTAAAATAGGATCTGACGGAAATACACAGTTCCCTGGTTGGTATATAGATAATGTTAGAATTACACCAGTAAGTAATTATCAAGTAACATGGAGTCCAATTGCAAACTTATACTATGACCAAGCTGCAACTGTACCTTACGATGCTACTATTAATGTAGGAACTGTTTATTTAAAGGGTACAACAAATAGTTTAAATGTTCCTTATAAGGTAGAAATAACAAATCAATTTGGATGTAAAGCTGAAAAGAACTTTACAGTTAGTGTTGGTTTAAAAGAATCTCCAATTGTTACTAATCTTAACAAATGTGGTTCTATTGACGTTTCAACAACAAACTTTGGTAAAAATCCAAATGGAACTTTAGTTTATTATGATAGTCAAACATCTAGCACGCCTATAACTCAAATTACATCATCAGGTGTGTATTATGTAGAACAAGTGATATCTGGTTGTAAATCAGCAAGAGTTCCTTTTACAGTTGTTATAAATCCTGTTGCGCCAGTTCCAACAGCTACAGCTTTACAAAATTTTTGTGGAACTGCCAATGTTAGTGATTTAACATTTAATGTTGTGCCAGGTTTTCAAATGCAATGGTATTTAACAAGTGTAGGTGGTACACCTTTAGCAAACAACGCACCTATAAACAACGGAACGTATTATGGTGAGTTTACAAATGGAGCATGTACTTCTTCAGCTAGAGTTGCTGTTACAGTAAGTGTAGGTATAACGCCACCGCCAATTTCATTGAGTAATGTTTACATCTGTGGAATATCAACTATTGCTGATATTACTGTGTCTTCAACACCAGGAGCTACTGTAAATTGGTATCAAAATATAAATGATGTTACTCCATTAGCTAATACTACTGTTTTGGCAACAGGAACGTATTATATTGCTCAAAAGATTAATAATTGTGAATCGACAAGAACAGCTGTTGTTGTTTCAACTGTACAGAATTTAACCATGCCAACTGCAGCAACAGTTCAAACATTTTGTGGTTCTGCAACTGTTGGTAGTTTAATGGCTTCTGTTACAACTGCAGGTGCAAATATTTATTGGTACGGTTTCAGTACCTCTGATACACCTTTGGCAAATTCAACACCTTTAACTACGGGTACCTATTATGTGGGTCAGTCTGTTGGTGATTGCGATTCTCCAAAACGTGCGGTAAGCGTTAAAGTTTTAAGTGTCAACGCACCTATTATTAATCCAATTTCGGTTTGTGGTAACGCAACTGTTTCAACTTTACCATTAAATCCAGGTCCAAACGTAACCTTTAAGGTCTACAGTTCAGCATTTGCAACAACGGATATGGGTCAAAATGATGTAATTAATACAGGTACGTACTATGTTTCTGCAGTAGAAAATGGTTGTGAAACTGCAAGAGCGGCTGTTTATATAACAGTTAATGCAAGACCAAATTCGCCAACAGGAAATAGTAATCAAACAATTGTAGATTACGGTGAGGTTAAAGATATAAAAGCAAACGAAGCGAACGTGATTTGGTTTTCTACCTATAACGATGCGCTAAACAATATTAATCCTTTACCTAGTTACACGCCATTACAAGATAGTAAAACGTACTACGGTATCTTAGTTGGTGCTGGAAATTGTGGAAGTTTACCATTTGCGGTTACAATTAAAATCGCTTTAGGATTAAACGATTTAGACCTTGCTTCATTAAGGTATTATCCAAACCCAGTTAATTCTGAATTAACAGTATCGTACAAAGAAGCGATTCAATTGATTGAGGTTTATGATATGTTAGGAAAACAAATCAAAACTCAAAAATTTGATGCAAACGATGTAAGATTAGATGTTTCTTCATTATCAGCAGGAACTTACATGGTAAAAGTTCATACCAATGCTGGTTCACAATTCATTAAAATTGTTAAAAAATAATTTTAAATAAAACGAGAGGCTCTAAGCCTCTCGTTTGTTTTTATTAATAAGTTAAACTAAAATCCTACTCGGTAGGATTTTAGTCTTTTATGTAAATAACAAGTTTAACTAAAAATAACTTATTTTATTTTCAGATATAGGTTTGAAATCTTATTTTTGCTTATTACCAAATTAACTAATCATCAATTGGTAATTAATTATCCAACATTATGAAAGAAATTACTAAAGAAGTATATTTAAAATGGTATGAAGACATGCAGTTCTGGCGCAAGTTCGAAGATAAACTGGCAGCTTTATACATTCAGCAGAAAGTGCGTGGTTTCCTACACCTATATAACGGGCAAGAGGCAGTTTTAGCAGGTGCCTTGCACGCAATGGATTTGTCAAAAGATAAAATGATTACCGCTTACCGTAACCACGTACAGCCAATTGGTATGGGGGTTGATCCTCGCCGAGTTATGGCTGAACTATTAGGTAAAGCAACAGGTACTTCTCAAGGCTTAGGTGGGTCTATGCATATTTTTTCTAAAGAACACGGTTTTTATGGTGGTCACGGAATTGTAGGTGCACAAATTCCTGTGGGTGCAGGTATGGCTTTTGCCGATAAATACTTAGAAACTGGTGGCGTATCGTTAACATATTTTGGTGATGGTGCTGCACGCCAAGGATCTTTACACGAAGCGTTTAACATGGCAATGTTGTGGAAGCTTCCAGTGGTATTCATTTGTGAAAATAATGGATATGCAATGGGAACTTCGGTAGAACGTACTGCAAACCATACAGATGTTTGGAAATTAGGTTTAGGATACGAGATGCCTTCTTATGCAGTAGACGGGATGAATCCTGTGAAAGTTGCCGAGGCAATGTTCGATGCTATGGAAAGAGCACGTAGAGGTGAAGGACCAACATTCTTGGAAATGAAAACATACCGATACAGAGGTCACTCTATGTCTGATGCGCAACACTACCGAACAAAAGAAGAAGTAGAAGAATACAAAAAAATAGATCCAATCACTCAGGTTTTAGATGTTATCAAAGAAAATAATTGGGCAACCGATGAAGAGATTGAAACAATAGACCAACGCGTTCGTGATTTGGTTTCAGAGTGTGAAAAATTCGCAGAAGAATCGCCATATCCTGATACGAATGTGATGTATGATGTTGTGTACGATCAAGAAAATTATCCGTTTATTCCTCATAAATTATAAAAAATGGCAGAAATTATTACAATGCCTCGTTTAAGCGATACCATGACAGAAGGTACCGTGGCATCTTGGTTGAAAAAAGTTGGCGATAAAATTTCTGAAGGTGATATTTTAGCAGAGATCGAAACTGATAAAGCTACAATGGAATTTGAGTCGTTTCATTCAGGAACCCTTTTATATATTGGTGTTCAAGAAGGCGAAACTGCAAATGTTGACAGTGTTTTGGCAATTATTGGGAAAGAAGGTGAAGATTATAAATCTTTATTAGAAGGGTCTTCTTCTGAAGAAACAAAGCAAGAAGCTGATACTAAAGAAGAAAAGCAAACAGAATCTGATTCAAAAGCTAATACATCTGATAAAGAGGAAGTAAAAGAAGAGGAAACTTCTGCAGAAATTCCTGACAATGTTAGCGTTGTAACCATGCCTCGTTTAAGTGATACCATGACCGAAGGAACGGTTGCCTCATGGTTGAAAAAAGTAGGTGATGATGTAAAAGAAGGCGATATTTTAGCAGAGATCGAAACAGATAAAGCTACAATGGAATTCGAATCTTTTTATGCAGGAATTTTATTGCATATTGGTATTCAAGAAGGAGAATCGGCACCGGTCGACAGTGTGTTAGCGATTGTTGGTCCTGCTGGAACAGATGTTTCTGGTATTTTGTCTGGGGGATCAAAACCAAAAGCAAAAACCGAATCTAAAAAAGAAGAAGCATCAGAAGATAAAAAAGAATCAAATGCAGCTGAAACAAAAGAAGCGTCTGCTAAAACAGAAACTTCATCGGGAACAAATGATTCTAACAGAGTTTTTGCTTCTCCGTTGGCTAAAAAAATTGCTCTAGATAAAGGCATTAATCTTTCAGATGTAAAAGGATCGGGTGAAAACGGTCGCATCGTGAAAAACGATGTAGAAAACTTTACTCCAGCTGCTAAAACTGCTACAGCAGAAACTAAATCAGAAGAGAAAGCTCCAGCGTCAACTTCAGCTCCAAAAGCAGTTCCTTCGGGAGAAGTTTTTGCAGAAGAAGTTAAAAACTCACAAATGCGTAAAACCATTGCACGTCGTTTGGCTGAATCTAAATTTACGGCTCCACATTATTATTTAACGATTGAAGTGAATATGGATAATGCAATGGAATCGCGTAAACTAATCAATTCATTGCCAGATACCAAAGTTTCGTTCAACGATATGGTTGTGAAAGCTTGTGCAATGGCGTTGAAAAAACATCCGCAGGTAAATTCATCGTGGACAGAAGCTGCTACCATCATCAACCATCATGTAAATGTTGGTGTGGCTGTTGCTGTTGAAGACGGATTGGTTGTGCCGGTTGTAAATCATACCGATTTATTAAGCTTAACGCAAATTGGTAGTTCAATTAAAGATTTGGCTGGAAAAGCACGTAGCAAGAAATTACAACCTAAAGAAATGGAAGGTTCAACTTTTACCGTTTCTAATTTAGGAATGTTTGGTATTGAAGAATTTACATCGATCATTAACCAACCAAACTCTGCAATTTTATCGGTAGGTGCAATTATTGAAAAACCTGTTGTTAAAAACGGACAAATTGTTGTGGGTAACACCATGAAAGTTACCTTGGCATGCGACCACAGAACCGTTGACGGTGCTACAGGAGCAGAATTTTTACAAACATTGAAACATTTTATAGAAAATCCGGTAACCATGCTGGCTTAATCCATAGAAAGTTATTTATATAAACCCGTTTTGATTTTTCAGAACGGGTTTTTTTGTATTTTTGTTTAAAACGTAAAAAAATGAGAAAAATTCTTCTGTTTGCAGCTTTGTCATTGTCGTTAGTTGCTTGTAAGTCTAATAAAAATGCAGATGTTTCTAACTATCAGGTAAAAGAAGCCAATGTTAGTGCTATTTTAAAATATTTAGCTTCTGATGAGTTGGCAGGACGCGACCCTGGTACGCAAGAAATTGAAAAAGCAGCAAATTATCTGGAAGAAATCCTTAAAAAATCCAACGTTAAACCGTATTTTTCTACTTATAAAGATACGCTTTCTAATATCGAAAATTCATTTAATGTGGTGGGATACATTGAAGGTACGGATCCAAAACTAAAAAACGAATTTGTGATTTTAGGTGCACATTACGATCATATCGGCATCACAGAAAAGGGTTTTGAAGGGGATCATATCAACAACGGAGCAAACGATAATGCTTCGGGAACAACGGTTTTGGCTGAAGTTGCAAAGTATTTAGGCAAAACAAAAAGCAACAAACGTAGTGTTTTGGTGGTGTTTTTCTCTGCCGAAGAAAAAGGTTTGTTGGGATCAAAACATTTGGCTAAAAAATTAAAAAAGCAAAACATAAATGTGTATAGCATGTTGAACTTTGAAATGGTGGGTGTACCAATGAAGTACGATTTTAAATTGTTTTTAACAGGCTACACCAAATCAAATATGGCTGCTAAATTAAACGAGTATGCAGGGAATACCTTAATCGGAATGTCTGAAGGAGCCGAAAAATACAATTTGTTTACAGCATCAGACAATTATCCGTTTTACGAAGAATTTAAAATTCCGGCACATACAGTTTCAGCGTTTGATTTTTCTAATTTTGATTTTTACCATCATCCAAAAGATGAATTTCAAATCATGGATACAAAATTCATGACGACTATTGCACAAGAGATGCTTCCGGTGGTATCAAAAATGATTAACGCAGATACCAAAGAAATCAAAATGAATTAGGTTGATATGCCTAACTTTAAACAATTCAAAAATAAACGTTCAATAATCTAAATGAAAACCATAATAATAACAGGAACAAGCCGTGGAATAGGAGCAGAGTTGGTGAAACAATTCGCTGCCGAGGGTCATACCATTATTTCGCTTTCACGAAACAGCAATCCTGAATTCGCAAACTTGCCCAATGTTTATTACAATTCGGTAGATTTAAGCAACGACGCTTCTGTAGCTGCCTTTGCGATTGAATTGAAAAATCAGTTTAAAAATATTGATATCTTAATTCACAACGCCGGAACCATCGTCAATAAACCATTTGCCGAAATTTCGTCTGCCGATTTTGAATATGTTTACAAAGTAAACGTTTTTGGTGTTGCAGCATTAACAAAAGCGGTTTTGCCTTTAATGAACAAAGGCAGCCATGTGGTTACCATTAGCAGTATGGGCGGCATTCAAGGAAGTTCAAAATTTCCTGGTTTGGCAGCTTACAGTTCTAGCAAAGGTGCGGTAATTACCTTGAGCGAGTTGCTTGCAGAAGAGTATAAAGAACAAGGCGTTGCTTTTAATGTTTTAGCATTAGGCGCAGTGCAAACCGAAATGCTTCAAGAGGCATTTCCGGGGTATAAAGCTCCGGTTAATCCAAACGAAATGGCTGCGTATATCAAGAATTTTGCGTTGCAAGGAAATCAGTTTTTTAATGGTAAAGTATTACAAGTGTCAAAAACTACCCCTTAATTGAAACAGATTTTAGCAAAATATATTCCAGAAAATGCTGTTGATTCAGTTTGTGAATTGATAATAACTCATCGCATACATTTTAAAATAGTGAATGAGCGTGTTACCCGTCATGGCGATTATCGAAAAAATCCCGATGGATCGCACCAAATTACAGTTAATGCTACGCTGAACAAATACCGTTTTTTAATAACAACCATACACGAAATTGCCCATTTGGTAACCTATCAAAAATATGGACGATTTATCAAACCACACGGTTTAGAATGGAAACATACGTTTAAATTGCTAATGATTCCATTTATAAATCCCTTGGTGTTTCCTGTAGAAGTATTGCCTTTTTTGGCAAATCATTTTAAAAACCCCACTGCAAGTAGCGATACCGATGCGCTTTTATCTATGCAGCTAAAAAAATTCGATGCCCCAACAAACAAGGTTTTTGTAGACGAATTGCCCATAGGAACGTTATTTATTGCAAATAATGGTCGTGTGTTTAAAAAAGGAAAACTACGCGTAAAACTATTTGAATGTATCGATATAAAAAATAACAAAGTATATTTGTGTAAGCCCAATATGCAGGTTGAACTATTGAATGACTAAGAAATGAATAAAAACTATTATGCAGTAATAATGGCAGGTGGCGTAGGATCGCGTTTTTGGCCTGTAAGCACTCCCGAATTTCCGAAACAGTTTCACGATATGTTGGGCACGGGCGAAACCTTGGTTCAAAAAACGTTTACGCGTTTAAGTCAGCTTATTCCAAAAGAAAATATTTTAATTTTAACCAACGATAAATACAGTGCTATTTTAAAAGAACAATTGCCCATGATTACCAACGAGCAAATTGTTTTAGAACCCGATATGCGCAACACGGCACCGTGTATTTTGTATGCTTCAATGAAAATTAAAAAACAGAATCCCGATGCGGTGATGATTGTGGCGCCGTCTGATCATTGGATTGAAGACGAAGTGCAGTTTGTTTCGAATTTGCAATGCGCTTTTGATAGTTGCGAATCGGATAACGTTTTGATGACTTTGGGCATTATTCCAACCTTTCCAAATACCGGCTACGGATACATTGAATACAACAAATTAGATTCTCGCCAAATTAAAAAAGTGGTTCAGTTTCGTGAAAAACCAGATTATCAAACAGCAAAAACATTTATTCAACGTAGGAATTTCCTTTGGAATTCGGGTATCTTCGTTTGGAATGTTCGATCTATTTTAGAAGCCTTTGAGAAGTTTCAACCCGAAATGTATCAATTGTTTCAAGCGGGTTTTTCAACGTTTAATACCCAAGACGAAAAACAGTTTATAGCCGAAAATTACAGCAAGGCAGAAAATATTTCTATTGATTACGCCGTGATGGAAAAAGCAGATAACGTGTTTATTTTGCCCGCTACTTTTGATTGGAACGACTTGGGAACTTGGGGATCTTTGTACGATAAACTACCGAAAGATGAATGTGATAATGCCATGGTAAACGGGAACTTGTTTGTAGAAAATGCAACCAACAACATCATTCGAACAAATCCAAATAAATTGGTTGTTATTGGCGGTTTAGACGACTTTATCATTGTAGATAAAGACGATGTTTTGTTGATTTATCCTAAAAAGAAAGAGCAAGAAATAAAGCAGATTGTTGCGAAAATGAATGCTGAAAAGTTGGATTAATTCCAGCTTTTTTTGTGCGTAATTTTACCTGAATGTTAGTTTTGAGTAAAATTACGTGCGATTTTTTAAAAAAATTGCAGTAAATTTATTGAAAATATTATAATAGTGTATAGCAAAAATGCTTTTTAAAAATAAAACTCTAAAACCTAGTTTATTAAATAATTACTGCGGTGCTTTTTTAATAATCTTTTTTATGCTTTTTTGTGGCACTACTATTTTGGCAAACACCAACACCCAATTGGTTAATAATTTTATTAAGGAAAATAAAGAGGTTTTAGAACCAGCTGCCATTAATAAAAATTATTTACGAAAAGCAAAAATGGTTAAAACACATGATGCGGAGGTTTTGCAGGTGGTAAATAAAGTTTTGCAAGCCGAGGCATATTCAAAGAATTTCGATAACATCAACCATCAAAGTGTTTCACTGTATTTAGAGGCTTTAAACGAAGCCAAGAAAATCAACGATGAAAATTTATTGCTTTATGTAAACACGCAGGTTGGTTTTTTCTATTATTCCTATAACGAGTACATTAAGGCAATGTCTTTTTTCATAAAATCGTCTAATTTGCTAGACGAAAATAACATTGATGATCTTATACAGCCAGCAGATGTTTATAAAAAAAATGCTTATTTTTTTGGAAGTATAAACGAACATCAAAAAAGCATCGACTATCTTTTAAAAGCCTTAAAATTTACACCTACCAATTCAGAATCGTACGCTGCTTTTCTAAATAATATCGGATCAAGTTATTATAAAATGGGAGTTGTAGAAAACGCTCGAAACTATTTTATGAAAGCGAAAGAGGTTTCGTTAGAAAATAACAATCAGGTGCGTTACGCAAAAACGTTGGGCGATTTGGCGTTGATCCATTTCGATCAAAAAGAATATCAAAAAGCTATTGAACTTTTACAAAAGGATATTGAGATTTCGATAAAAAACAAGGCAGACCGTAACACCATGTATGCCCAAATTTTATTGAGCAAAGTGTATGTTGAAACAAAAAATTTCGACAAAGCTAAGCAAACGCTGGCATTGGCAAATGATTATGTATCAAGCAAAAACTATTTAAAAAGCTATGCTTATGAAATTGCACAAGTAAATCTTTCCATTGCTTTACAAACCAACGATATAGCTTTAGAACTGCAATCGCGTCGTGCTTTAGCTGAATTGGGTGCCGATATTGTGAATAAGGACGGACAAGAAGCGATAAAATTGGTTGGATGGGAAACACAAAAAGAACAATTTAATGCAAAACTAGAAGCAGAAAAAGCAAAGGTAGAAAAGGCGAATTTAAAGGTTTTAATTATCTGTGGTATTGTTGTGTTTATTGTTGTGTTAACGTTTTTTATTGTTCGATCTATTCAATTGAGGTTTAAAAATAAAGAAGCTGAATATCAGAAAAACATGCTGCAATATAAAATCAATCACCTACAATCTATAAGTAAATTAGATGATTATGATTTAACCTTGAAATCATATCAAAGTTATTTATTTGATCAAAACAGGCAGATGAATCTTATAGAAAAAGAGCTAGATAAACTAAATTCAAATGTTGTTACTAAAGATCAGGCAAAAATATTTTTACAAGAATTGCTAGATCAACAAAAAATGTCGGGAAACAATTGGTTGGCATTAAAAAACACATTTGTAAAAGAAGAAAACGATTATTACAATACGTTGCTTGAAAACTTTCCCGATTTAAGCGAACGAAATTTACGCATTGTAATTTTAAACAAAATGGACTTAAAACCTGCCGAAATTGCATTGATTTTAAACATAAAAATAGACGTGGTGAATGATGCCTTGCAACGCTTACGTAAAAACTTCAAAGGCAGGTTTGATAAACATTCAATAAATTAATAAATATTATTAGGTAAAATATACGGTTTAATATAAATTAATATTTATTTTTGTTAATCAAAACCTAAAAATATACTAAAAATGGAAGAGATAACTACTTCTCTACAAAACTGGGAAGCTGTTCGTACAAATCCCGATTTATTATTTGAACTGTTCATGAACAAGTTGGGATTCGAACTTGACATGAGCCTTTTTCCACAAACGATACCCTTACATGCTTATGCTGGTATAAAAAATGGCGAGTTAGGATTTTATGTAATATCAGAAGCTAACGATGTAAATTCTGCACCAGAGGTTTTAAGTGCTAATTGCTATTGGTGTCCTTGTGTAAATATGTTAGGCGGTGGGCAGGAAATCCCTGAAGAAGAAGCAGAAACGCGTGTGAATTCTTGGAAAGAAACCTATCAAGATTGGATTCACGAAGTGGTTAACACACCTTTTGGTATGTACAAAACCTTTCACATACCAACCACAGATTTACAACCACAAAATTATGCTGCTTTATTTGCATTAAAAGATAACATTATAACTCCTGATATTAAAGAAGCAGATCTGGTTTTAACCAATAATGCAGGGATTTTTTATGACACAATTCGAAGTCAGCCACCATACTCTTATACCAGCCAGTATTATATTTTAAGCTTGATATAACCTAAAAAATTAATTATGAAAATTCTAAAAAATTCTTTAGTAATATTAATATTTACAATTTTCGGTTGCAGCAACGATCAAAGTAATCTAGATATTATTACAGAAGAAGAAAATATACATATTAATCAAACGAATAGTATTTCTAACTATAGTTTAGAAGAAATTTTAAATGGCATTCGCAAGTGGGATAGTTTGCGAAGCAACCCAGATGAATTATTACAACAATTTGAAAATTACAACGCATTAAATTTAGATATTTCACAGTTTCCGCAAGGTAACGCATTGCATGCGTATGCGTGTATTCTAAATGGAAAACTAAAATTTGCGGTAATATCAGAAGTTTATGATAAAGAGGCTTATCAGGCTACTATAGGTAACTACATTAAAGTGGTTGACCTTCATAAGGCGGATATTGCAACTGTAGCTAATCAAACCTATGAAAATTATACATTTCCATTACCAACACAATATATTCAAGCTGCGGATGCTATAAACCGTATTGAAGATTGGAATGTTAATTTTGAAAATTGGTTAAGCAATACGACATCTGTTTATCAAGGTTTTCATATGCCAACCTATAGTTTACAAGCGCAGGATTATACTATTTATTTGGGATTGAAGAGCAATATAGGTAGCCCCAATATAAAAGATGCCGATTTGGTTATAGATAGTAATAATGGATTATTTTATGACACTGTGGCTGGATTTCCGCGTCCAGGACGACAAGGAAAATATTATCTCTTAGAATTAATTTAATTATGATGGAAAGCTACGCTTTTATATTTCATGCTTTTACTTATGTAAACACATTTATACTTATACTGTCCAGTATTATAGGTGTTATTATGTTGAGAAAAAATAAAAGCATAATACTTAAGATAGTAGCATATTATTTATTTGTTTGTTGTTTTTTTGATGTTATTACTAGTTTCATTATTTTTCTTTTGGAGCAAGGGGCTATTGAAGATTTTTCAACAATATATCTTGGGATTATTTTTAGGCTGATAGAATTACTCTTAATAGGTTATCTCATTAACAAGCATTGGTTAAAAAGTAAGATAGTGTGGATTTTAATGATCTTTAGTACTTTATATTTATTGTACGACCTATTTACTTTTCAATCAAAAGGAATACTAAATTATGAAGCTAGGTCTCAAACAGTTGCTAACTTATTATTGCTAGGTTTAATTGTTGTAAATCTTTTAAAGCAACTTAAAGATGCTAATCAATTTAACGTGACCAATCAAATGCTGAGTATGGTTTTTTTAACTTATTTTTCTATACACTTAGTATATACGGTTATTCAGAATTTTATCATTAATCAGTCCTTTACCGATAAAAGTTTTGCACTTTTTTATTCTAGTTATGCAATACTTCATATCATTTATTATGCTGCATTAGCATTTATATTGTATAAAAATCTTAAAAAAACACAATTAAAATTTTAAATATTCAATGGGCACAAAATATGGAAAAATGGCAGAATTCCGACACATTGCTTCTCTGGGTTGTTATCATTATAGGGGTAATGATACTACTTGTAGGTACCTTGATAAGCGTTTTTTATATATCGTACAGAAAAGTTTTACGCTCTAAAGATGAAGAGATTAGGATAAAAATGGATTATCAGCGTTCGTTATTACAAGTGAGTTTAGAAGCACAAGAAAACGAGCGTATTCGTATTGCGGCAGATTTACACGATAATATCTCAGCACGCTCACCGTTATACGGTTAAAAGCTGCAATAGGATCCAATCAGCAAGAGTTAGATCATTTACTGGGAACAGCAATCGATGAATCGCGAAGGATTTCGCATGAGTTATCCCCACCGTTATACGAAGAAAAACCTTTAGAAAACATTTTATTAACTATTTTAAAAAGCTGGAAAAGCTTCTATCACATTGATCCCGATGTAGATGTTCGTACAAATCGACCCATAAACAAAAACATAAAACTGCAACTGGTTCGTATTTTACAAGAATTGCTTAATAATGTTCATAAACACGCACAAGCATCACAAGTTCATTTAAAACTGCGCATAACAGACAAATTTATAGTTTTAGTGGTTACAGATAACGGCATTGGCTTTAACAGCACTAAAGTGAAAAATGGTATTGGTTTACAAAATATTGCGCTGCGGGCAGATAATTTAAACGCCAAATACAAATACAAAAGTTCAAAAGAAAAAGGAACCCGTTTTATTTTTTTAGCAAAGAATGGAAAAAATAAAATTAGCACTAGTAGACGATGATTACCTGATTGTAACATTGTTAAAAAGTTTTTTTAACCAGGATCAGTCAACAAAAGTGGTATATGATACCACAGACGGATACCAGTTATTCAATTATTTAGAAGAAAAAAATGTGGAGCCGATTGATATTCTGCTGCTCGATTTAAAAATGAAAACAATAGATGGGCTAGAAGTACTTAAACACGTTAAAACACATCATCCCGAATTAAAAGTTGTAGTAATATCATCGCATTACCAAGATAATTCCATAGGTTTTATGACCAAAGAAGGTGTTTCTGGTTTTTTGCCCAAAGGAATGTCTCCTTTTGAATTGCTTGATATTGTGAAACAGGTTCATAAAAATGGTTTTTATTTGAATAAAGATCAAATGGAAATTCTGCGCGAACAAATTTCGTCTAAAGTATCAAAACCAGTAATCGATTCAGATGAATTGCTCACCGAACGCGAAACAGAAATTATAAAACTATTGTGCCAGCAGAAAACAGCGAAAGAAATTGGCGAACATCTTTTTATAACCCAGCGCACCGTTGAAGGGCATAAGAATAATTTGTTTACAAAAATTGGCGTTCGCAACGTTGCCGGGCTTATTGTTTATGCGCTGCAAAAACATATTGTAACACTCGAAGAACTTTCGTTAAACTAAATAATTTTTTAAAAAAGTGAAAGCAGGTATTTTTACCTGCTTTTTTATTTCAGGTAATTTCTACCTTAAAAGGTTGTGTTTTTTTTAACAATTTTGGTAAACACAAAAGGGGCATATAATAGAAACTATTTTCATAAGTATTTCACGTATTGCACAAGTTGGGTTTAGAACAATTGTTCATGATAAACCAAACGACAGGCGATTTGATTGATTATTTTAAAAAATTATAGCCCTTACCTAAAAACATAATACTATGAACGAAAAATTACAAGTGTACACAATAATCAACAATCCTATATTTTCGGAGGGAATTGAGAATTTAATGCTTACAAAGATTTCTTCAGATGCAAAGATTGTTCGAAAGGAAAATTTACAAGAACTTATTAAAGTAAAAACAGAAGTTAAAAATCAACCAGAACTGTTAATATACGATGTTGTAAAATTCTGTAATAAAGATTTTAACCATCTTCTACATTTAATGACACTAAACGCCGATTTTAAAATTCTAATCATAACATCAAACATTAATATAAGCGATGTAAAGCTTTTGTTTGAAATTGGGGTTATGGGCGTGATTAACAATAATATTTTATCGGATCAGTTTGTTGATTTCGTAAAAAAAATTCTAAACGGGAACAAAGTTTTATCGCGTGAATATTGGAATTTAATTGTTGAGTATTTTTTTAATTCGGTAGATAACAACGATTTGGTTAAAGAAAAAACAAACGATGTGGAACACGACGTACTTTTATATTCTGATTTAACCAACCGCGAAAAAGAAATATTGGGATATATCTGCGATGGTAAAAGCACCCGCGAAATTTCCGAAGATCTTTTTTTAAGCTTACACACAGTTGAAACCCATCGCCGTAAAATATTAACCAAACTAGGCGTTAAAAACACAGCATCTATGGTAAAAGTTGCTATTAAAAGCAATTTATACGCATTGTAAAAACACATTCACCACACCTAACTAAAAACAGTAAACCGCTATTTTCGTAGCGGTTTATTTTGTGCTTATTTGTGAAGTTTAATTTTACCACATAGATTCAAAGACCTATTTTAATCTTAAATAAAGCATAGTATATTAAACTTATGTACCTATGTGGTGAAAAAATACTTGAGATTGTTATTTAAAATCGACCATTTCTGCGTTTGATATTATTAAATCACGAACATCATCATCGTTCAAATTAATTTTATAGATATTTCGTTGCGAAATCATATCGTTTGACGTGCTTGTAAAGATTACTTCTGAACTGTTTGGCGAAAATATCGGATCTATATCAATCATTCCCATAGGTTTCAGGCTCACAAGCGAAATGTCTTTATGGGTGTTGCTGTTAAAATCATACACAAAAATTCGAGTATCTAATTGGCGATATTGCCAGTCTTCGTTTCCAGAGACATCGTGTGTGTACAGTAGTTTTGTTCCAGTAGCATCAAAATCTAATCCGCCAACCGCACCAGTAACATTTTGTAAAATGGTTTGCAACAAATTGCCGTTGGCATCTAAAACAATTATTTTTGCCTGATAACCGTTGATGTCGTTTGTGGTAATGGCAATTTTAGATCCATCGTTACTCCAAGCGCATTTCGATATAAAATGTCCGTTTGTGGTTTGATATATCTGCGTTTGCCCCGTACCGTTGCTATTTATTTTGTACAATTTGTCGAAACTAGGAAAAATAAACTCACTTCCGTCTGCTTTCCATGCGTATGATAATTGATCGCTTCGGAATCCGTTAACAGGCGTTTGGCTGATTTTTACTTCGTTCTGACCATTTAAGTCTGATGTAAAAAGATGCGTTTGTCCGCTGTATGTTTGCAAATAAGCCAATTTGTTTGCGGTATTGTTTTTGCGCGGACGCCAGGTGGAATTGCTCAACGGAGTAATCGTGATAAATTCGGTTAAATCGGTCGCCATGATGTTGTAGCTGCCCAAACCTTTTCTAACAAAATGGTAGCGGTATTCCGGGTTTTGACGCACAGTAAACTGAAAAGCTTCGCTGTAAACATCATCGTTAATACTGTCTGATGCTACTACTTGCCACGTATAAGTTGTTCCAAAATCCAATTCGGTCATCGTAATTTTACTGGCTTTCAGGTTCGGAATCTCTACGCGGTTATTGGTTCGGTTGTTTGTAAAAATCAACATGTAGGTAAGTGTGTCTTTGTCAGGATCGGTAGCGTTCCATTCCAATTCTACATTGTTTGTTAAATTGGTTGCCAAATTTTTGGGTGCAACTAAAGTAGGAATGCTTGGTGGCGAATTCAAAGATTCATCGGTAACCATTTCAAAAACAATTTGCACTTTTTGTTCGTATTCAATAATGCTTATTGCTTGATATTCGGTTACGTATCCTTTCAATTCTGCACGTACAGAAAAATCGCCCATAGGCAAGCTTCCTAAAATTTCAAAATTACCTTTCTCATCAGTAAAAACCGTTGTAGTTGCAGGTGTTGTTGTAATTTTAACGTTTGCCAGTGGTTCGTTAGTCGATTCTAAACGCACGCTTCCGGTTAATGTTCCTTTGGCATTACCGTCTACCGTATCTTCGCTACAGCTTACAAAAGCAAGTGAAAGCAAGGTTATAATAAAAAAGTATAGTGATTTCATGTGTTAAGATATATTGTTGTTATTTACCCAAATAAACCTGTAAGCCAATGCCGTACTGTAAAAAATGATCGTCTCTTTTGCCCGATACCATATTGTCCCAATCGTCGTTGAAGCCCATATGGTATTTTGCAAAACCTCTAATTCCTACATTTTTTGCCACCAATAGTTCCAATCCAGCGCCAACTTGTGTTTTAAACTGAAGTTTTTTATTGTCTGTTTTAATGTCTTTTATTGATCCGATACCCGCAGAAAAATAAGGCGTGAAGTTATTAAACGGAAGCATTAAATATTCCAAATCGGCTTCAGCTGAGGTAAATTGTGATTTAAAATATTTTGGAGATCCTAAATTTTGATATCCATAAGATAAACTCAAATTAAAATAATCAGAAAATAAATATTTAAAGTTACCAGTTGCCCCCAATTCTTTCACAATATCTGGATAATCGCCTCGTAGAGAATTCAACGTTAAAGATCCGCCTAAAGCAAATGTAGAACGACGGTTGGTAGCCCAATTTCCTTTTCCAGCAACACGTTTGTTGCTTTCCACAATTTCCTGATTGTATTCGTTAATCAACAAATTGGCTTTGGTTTTATCTTCGTTTTTAGTAGTCCAAACATTGTCTTTAATGCCTTCTAAAATCAATAAATATACGGCTTTGTTAATAGCTTCGGTCACTGCCATTTGCACGGGTTCGTTGTTGGTAATACCCACTTCGGCTTCCATTAATCTTTCAACATCAACATATCTGAACATGCTGGCGTTTATCGATTGAGACAAAATGGTTTTTGATGTGTAAACCGTTTTTAAGATTTTACCCGAATTGGTAGAAACGGCACGCAAATACACCGTAATACGGTCTTGTCTGTATTCGCTAGATCCGCCAATACCGAAATATCGCGCACCGGCACCGCCTGTAAGAATATTGGTATCGTATGAAATTACACCACCTTCTAACAAAATACCTGCAAAAAGCAATGGCGGAAGATTGTCTGTACCCTGACCGTTTGAATATTCCTGACGAGTGGTTCGGATAATTTGTCGTTCGTTTAGTAAGTTTCCAATATTTTCACGTTCAATAGGGGAGAACCATTTACTGTCTTCTAACGATTTTATTAAAATAGTTGTTAAACCCTGTGGAACTGCGGTACTCCAATTGGCCCCCATGTTTGATGCTTTGTATTGCCCGGTTTGATCTCTGAACTTGTAAACCCCCACCACAATTGGATCTTGCGGAGCGGGAAGTTTTTTAAAATCTTTTTCAGATGCTGTTATTTCGCCAATAACAGAATGTTCTTCAATGCCAGTAGGCGGTGTAAAAAAAACGCCACAACTTTGAAGAAACCCCAAAGAAATTAAAACAAGCAGACCATTTATTTTAGATAGTTTCATGTGTTTTGCGTGCTTGTTTATAGAATGATTTCAGTTGTTTCGCCTGTTTTGTTATCAATAATTCTAATTACGGTTCCCGTTCTGGTTTCGTCTATAGAAATTATTAAATCGCCAATTTCAAAAGTGCCTTCTTCCAGATTTTCCAGTTTGTCGTTCTCATCAAACAAACCTCTTGACAATTGCGATAAAATTTGACGCTTTACTGTTTCTGAAAAACTATCTAACAAACTGCTGTTTGATGAGTTTTTGTTGTCGTCGAATTTGTTCTGTGCATTTGCCGATGCTAATAAACCACTGTAATTAAGCGGATTTCCACCAAAATTAGGGTTTACGGGTGTATATACCAATTGCTGTGCAAAACCTGTAGTGCCTGCAAATAATAGTATAAATATGGTTGAGATAATAGTTTTCATTTTTGTAGCTGTTTTAGTAAGTGAACTCATTTTTCAATTTTCCCCTGTGACTTGCGTAACTAATTAATCTTTGAAAGGTAGCAGCAACCTGCTCTTTGATAAACTCTTCGTCGGGATTTGTAAAAAATTCAATGATGAGGTCTTGATCTACCTTAACCTGCATAATGCTTGATAAGCCTCTGTGAGGTAATTCGGTAATGTTTATTATAAAATCGAATTTTGTTGGATATTGATTGTAGGTTGAATAAAAAAGATCATAATAATCTCTGCCCATTTTGGTTTTAGAATCATCTACAACAATTCCCTTCATAATGCTTAAAGACGACTCATTAATGGGTCTTAATTCTTTGGTTATTATTTGTATGGAATCTTTCGTGATTAATCGGTTTTCAACTTCGTCGCGAATAAATAAAATCGCTGTTACTTTTTGTTTTGATGTTTGGTTAACGGTTGTGGTTGATAAACTTTCAATTTGGTTTGGCTCTAGCGTAAATCTGCCTTTTTGCTGACTTACCGATAAGTTTTTGTTGGCATCGGTTTTTTTAACAAGCAGCAAATAATCTAGTTCGTAATGATACACGCCTTTGTTTTGAACCGTTGGGTGAAATGTTAAGGTGTTTTCTGATTGAACCACCTCAATCTTTGCCACAATTAAGCTATCTCTGTTTTCCTGAGCCACAGCAACAGTAGAGAGAAAAAAACAAAACAATAAAAAGGCTGTAAATTTGTTCATTAGTAATTTCTTATAATTACACTACGGTCATTTCCCTGAACATTAATAGACATGTTTTCCATAATGCTGTTGTTGCCGTAAATTTCAATGTAATTGTTAGCACCTTCCATATTTATGTTCATGTTAGAAGGTTCTAATTTCGATGTTTCGGTATAGTACAAATGCTGATAATCGCCTGCTTGGTTAACTTGCATTTGCTGGCTTTCAATGGCAACTTGATTGTAATTTCCTGTTTGTACTATGTATGTGCCTTGTGTGTTATTTAATGTGTTGAGCATTAAAGTTTCTGGGTGTACCTTTGGTGATTCCTTGCTGTTAACCAGATAAGAATTGCCTGCCTGTTGTGCATTTGCAGCCAATGTGCCTAAAAGCGCCAGAACTGTTGATAGTATATTTTTCATGATATATTAATTAGATTACTATATACTACTTTGAATTAAAAAAACTGTCTTAATAAAAATCATAGTACTTAGAAATTTATTAAGAACAGTTTTTTAACAATTAAACAATAATATCTTTAAAAATAATATTAGTTAGATTGTGTTACAGTTAAAGTATTACCTGTACCAGTTTGCATACCTGTGTGCATGTGGCTGCCACCAGATTGTGAAATTGTAGCCATGTGATTATTACCAGTTTGTGTATTCATTGCAGTGTTAAGATCACCGTTTTGAGTAACACTTATTGCGTTATTCCAAGCAATTACCCCATTTTGCGCAGAAGTAGCTGTATTACCATTACCTGTTTGTGTAATTGTAATTTCGTTACCATATGCACCTAACCAAGCAGCTTGTGTAGTTGTAGCAGTATTTGAATCACCAACTTGAGAAATATTTGATAAGTTTGACCAACCTACTTGCTCAACATCAGCAGTGTTTAAATTACCTTCTTGCCAAACAATAGCTTCATTATCATTAAATGTTTGTGATATATTTGCTATGTTGTCATCACCATGTTGCGTTACAATAGCACTGTTGTCATCACCATCTTGGGTTATGTCTGCAAGGTTTCTATCTCCGTTTGCACCAGAAGTACCTACAATACCTCTTGTAACAGACGCAAAGTTAGCATCACCATCTTGGTCAATGTAAGTTTCGTTGTCTTGACCAACAGTAGATTCTAAAGCTTGGTTGTCATCTCCTACCTGCGCAACAATAGTTTGGTTAGAAGAACCAAGTTGATAAGTGTTAGCATCGTTTCCATCTCCAACCTGAGAAACACTAGAGCTGTTTCCAGATCCATTTTGTCTGATTACGATTTCGTTATCATCTCCCAACTGTGTAGCAGAAGCAATGTGAGACCCAGCACCTACTTGTCTTACAGAAATCCAGTTATCGTCACCAGTTTGTGAGTTGGTTGATAAGTTGTCATCTCCATTCAACTGTCTAACTTGAGCTTCGTTACGCATTCCGTTTTGCGTAATGAAAGATTCGTTGTCATCACCGTTATCTTGTATAACTAAAGCATCGTTCTCATCTTGTAATTGCGCAATCATAGAAGCATTCCCATCTCCATCTTGTGTAACTGATGAAGTGTTATCGTTACCCGTTTGGTCAACATCGCTTGAGTTTCCAGCCCCATCTTGTGAGATAGAAGCTAAATTACCATCGCCTAAAGACATTACATCGCTTAAGTTATCAGATCCGCTTTGGTCAACAATTGCATCATTGCCATCGCCTATTTGGTCTACTAAACTATTTTGTTCAGAGCCAGATTGTGTAACTGTAGCAATATTTTCGTTACCTGTTTGATCAATCGTACTACCACTTTCACTACCTGTTTGATCAACTGTAGCAACGTTTAAGTCCCCGTCTTGAGAAACCCAGCTATCATGTAAATTACCACCTTGTGTAATTGTTGCGCTGTTATCATCTCCTACTTGATCTAAATCACTAAATTGATTTCCTGTAAAGAATCCACCAGATTGTGAAACAGTTCCTGTATTGCGATCACCTGTTTGATCTATAGAACTGTCGCTTGAATTGTTTGTTTGTGTAGTAGAAGCTACGTTTTCAATACCCGTTTGATTCACAATTGATTCATGTGAATTACCAGACTGCATTAAAGTGTTGTTGTTTGCACTACCAGTTTGGTTAGTTGTTCCTGTTTGATTGCTTCCACTCTGAGTAGAATTATCAACGTTTGTTTGTGCCATTGCAGATGCTGTTGCAAAGAAAGCTACTGCTGCACTTAGTACTAATTTTTTCATGATGTAAATAATTAAATGTTGTTATCCAAAATTAGACCGTTTACAAAAGGCAATCAATCGCCATTTATAAGCATTTTGGTAAAATACTCATAAACCGTGATAAGGAGTGTAAAGCCTAATAAAATCAAATGAAGACATTTTTTTAGAATGTTTTATAGAACAAATTCTACAAACAGCGCGGAAAAAGTACTACAAATTGGTTTGTGAATCTGTATTAATTTTACTTATGAATACAATTCGTTAAGTTGGTATTGGGCAAAAAAAAAAAACTTAACAAGATATTGTTTTTATAGGGTTAGGGAATTAAAAAAAGGTGATTGATTATTGTTGTTAGTATAAGCGAGGAGTTTTTTAATTCCTCGTTTTACGTTTAAATAAAAAATATTTTAGCACTAAACCTATTGTGTTTTAGTGTAGGATTTTCTCAAATAACAAGCACTGTTGTTAATAAAGAACATTTTGAAGCATCAGGCTTTCCGTATAAAGGTACGCGTGTTTTACAGGTCGAAGATATTTCTACACCAAAAGAGCAAAATTATTTTGTGTTTTCTAAAAACGAACGCGGCAGTGCACAAGACCAATTACACATTCAGCAGTTTAAAAAAGTGAATAACGAATGGAAGGTTGTAGCCGAAGATAAAGTTGCCGAGCCTGAAATTGTTACATCGGTTTGGGATGCACGCAAAGCTTTTTTCGATGCCGATAAAGACGGGCAAGCAGATGTTTTGTTTGTGTATTCCAAACATCCGAAGGATAATATCAACGAACAGTTGAGTGTTGTTTTGCTGTTGATCTATAAAAATAAGTTCTACCGAATGGAAAGTTCGGCAGAAACAGATTACGATCCAATGTTTGATACCTACGATTTTAATCCGGAAGATCTGCCTAAAGCTGTTTTAGAACAATTTGTAGATTTTTGGAACAAGCTTGATAAAAAATAACAGAAACCCGTTGGGTGTAATTAAATAGATTGATTTTTAATATTGTTTATTGGTCTAT
>JAEAMF010000289.1_pt1 | contig 73236 bp, 64 predicted proteins | sample 8958721 | NCBI WGS metagenome assembly JAEAMF01 (sample SAMN16933255, study PRJNA681124) | bioreactor sludge metagenome | isolation source: anaerobic bioreactor treating anionic surfactant - SDBS | place: India: Bengaluru | collected 2019-02-28
ACAATCGGCAATACAAAAGAATTTTACCAACTATTTTTGACTATTAAACCTAAAAAAATAAAAAAACCTTCTAATTCGTTAGAAGGTTTTTTTATGGGATTATCACTTACATTTTAAATAATATTATTTATACTTCGTACTTCATTAAAATGACTGCATTTAATATTAATCACATCTTTGATATCAATAAAGACATTAGCCGTTTTACTATTGCGATCACTCATTCTATGAAATAAGTTTGTAATTCTATAAATACCATCGGCTATTTCATGAAAGAGGCTGATTATATATCAGCCGCCTTTGATTACTTTAAACTCGATCCCGTTAATTTGTTTAAATTGTGGGCTCGAAGCACCGAAAATGCTTTTCACATATTGCTTTATTTCTTTGGAAGTCTGCACCAATCCTGAAAGCGGATTGTACAAAACCTGATTTCTTTCTAACATCGCATTGCTATATTGGGTGTAAGCGTCTATCAGTTCACTGTTTTTGGTCTGCATATCAGAAAGTTTGTCCTGCAGCGAGGTAACTTTCAGATCATTTTCATTAGGATTGTAAGCTGGATTCTGAATCAGAATCTCGATGATGGAAGAAAAATGCCCACCATTTTATCATACGACTGCTGCGAGGTAGAGATCGTTTTTCCTGTATCAGGCTGAGAATCTTCCGCAGTTGCCGATGCTTTCCTAGAAGTGGTACCCTGCAATTTTTTATTCATACTTTTCATATTACTAATCCCTAACTGTTCTACTCCCGATACTGCAAAAGCATTTCTTCTGCTGTTGGTTGCATTATCAAATGAAGTTTTTTGGGTAATGGTACTGTTTATTTTATCCTGTGCGCTCTGTAAGAGAGATTGCAGCTGCGGAATTTTAAGAGATTCTTTGGAAGGATTATAAACTGCACCGAAACCTGAACAAAAAGAAATTAATGACTGAAAGTTGGCTACATTTTTCGCATGCCCTGTTTCGCTTACGGATTTTTTAATAGGTGTTGTCATATTGTGTTTAATTTATAACTGTTTAAACAAATTTAAAAAATATTTTTTGAATGCCCGTTTTTAATCATAACGCTAAAATCAGCAGTCATTTTGTCATTCCGCAGGAATCTCAACATACTGAAAATAAAGCATTTTAGATTCCTCCGGAATGACAAACAAAATGTTAAAAACTAAATTATTACTAATTACAGACATCCATAAAATATTTTATATAAATTAAATAAATGATAGATATTACACAAAATGGGATTTTTATAGAATAATTTACTTTTATTTTTTCATTCTGCTATTATACTCAAACTACCGTCAATACAGAGATTTTTTATAATTCACAACCTATTTCTCATCATAATCATTCACTTATTCATTAAAGTTTTTTTTGATTTTTAAAAAATATTTTTATCTTCGCTACAGATTTTAACGAAAAAAATAAAAGCGTAAGCTATCATATTGGTTAGAGAAAACCGCGAACTTTCTTAAAAAGACCAAATTTTGATAGACTTACGCCTGTGTCAACTACTGGCGCAGGCGGAGTCTTTCTGGTCTTTGGGTTCTTCGCGGTACCTCTCTAACGGATCGACTTCTGCTCTGCGCCTTTCTTATTTTCAAGAATCAGAAAATTAATGAAAACAAAATTTAGATTGAATTAAACACGACAGGTTCTGTCGCTTTAGAGGCTGATCTTTGTAAAATAGATAATGAAGTACGTGAATGTGTGTTTTGATCATAACGCTAAAATAAGCAGTCATTTTGTCATTGACTTCGTCGAATCTTCGATCTCCGGAGGAATCTAAACTGCTTTATTTTCAGTGTATTGAGATTCCTCCGGAATGACAAAAAAAACGTAAAAAATTAATTAGGAAACATTAAGGTTTTCCGTATTTTGGGAATCGAATATATTTTTATATTAGCAAAAAAATTAACAATTAAAAAAATTACAACTGATGAAAAAACTCTACATGAGTGCAATTCTACTTTGCACGGCGGCGGTATTTTCTGCTCAGGAAGTAGTATGGCAGAAAGACATTAAATCTTCCACGCAGGATTTTCTTTCGCAGGTTACCACCACCATCGATCAGCAATATTTGATTACAGGTAGTAGCATACAGGTGGCAGGGAAATCTGCAACCTCAAATCTGGCATCTGCAACCTCAAAACAGAATAATGGTTACGATTTTCACCTGGTGAAACTGAATCAACAGGGTGAAGAAGTCTGGGAAAAATATTTCTCCGGACAAAACCACGATTTTCTTTCAGCCACTGTTGCTACACAGGAAGGTGGTTTTGCTGTGGTCGGAACTTCGTATTCTTCAAAAGGTTTAGATAAAAAAGACGATTCCAAAGGCGGATCGGACATTTGGTTGATACGAATTAACGAATTTGGTGATGAACTGTGGCAGAAAACTTTGGGAACTGCTCAGGATGAAGAAGCGAAAGCGGTGATTCAGACGACAGATTTCGGATTTTTCGTAGCAGGAAACATTCAGAATGCTCCAAAAGGTTTCGGATCTAAAGATGTGATTGTTTCAAAGCTCGATAAAAACGGAAAAGAATTGTCTCAAATTATTCTGGGCGGAAAAGGCTTAGACGAAGTGGAAAAGATGATTCCAACGGTTGACGGAGGTGCTTTGCTGGGAGTTTATTCGAGAAGCGGAATTTTTGGGAATGAAAAATTAAAAGAGAATAGTGAAAAATCGTCAATTTATTCAAAAAAGTCTGAAAATTTTGGAGAAGGAGATTTTTGGATGATCAAACTGAATAAAGAAGGAAAAGTTGAGTGGGAAAAGAATTTCGGAGGGAAAGGTGATGACCATTTGAGAACTTTGGCGATGACTTCTACCGGATATGTTGTTGGCGGAGAATCTAGATCGGAAAGATCAGGCAATAAAACGGTGGGAATTGAAGAAGGAACGGATGTTTGGCTCATCTCTTTAAATAGCATGGGTGAAGAACTTTGGCAAAAATCTTACAACTTCAAGAACCGGGATGTGTTGATGGGATTGAACGTGATAAGCGGAAAACCATCAACCGACAACCAACAACCATCAACAAAAGGCATTTTACTCGGAGGTTATACTCAGGCGGAAGGCAGAATAGAAGTGGATGACGAGACTTTCTGGATGTTGTATTTGGATCAAAACGGCAATGAGCAGTGGAGAAAGCACGTGAAAGGAGAAAGCAGACGAAGAGAGGAAAGACTTTCAGACATCAGACTGAACAGAGATGGCTCGATTATTCTGGCAGGAACAAGTGCTGAAGAACTCGGCAAAGAAAACTGGAAGATCGTGAAGTTGGGAGATAAGCAGTTGGATCAGTTGATTGAAAAACAAGACATCAAAATTTATCCGAATCCTGTGTCTGATTACTGTTATGTGGAGATTGGAATGGAAACAGGAAGCTGGAAGCTGGGTGATGGGAAGTCTGAGGCAGAGATTACGATTTATGATATGGGTGGAAGACAGCTTCAGAGCCTGAAAACCAAGAATAAAGTGACCAAAATTAATACCCAGAATCTGATTCAGGGAGCGTATCTGGTGACGGTGAAAACCAATGATAACAAAACTACAAATGCTAAAATTATAAAGAAGTAAATTATGAGAAAATTGTGCATTATATTATTATTAATTTGTTTTTCTTCTGTATTTGCACAATCTGCAAATCCGAAAATATCCAATGAATTACCTCAAATAGTACCAGCGTCTCCTTCGGTAAGTTCACTGATGAAATTTGAAGAAGTACCTGTGAGTGGTTATACAGGAACTCCTGATATTAGTATTCCTTTATACAAACTTTCTACGCATTCAAAAGATATAGAATTAGATATTTCTCTAAAATATCATCCGGCAAATGTTAAAGCTGACAATGTTGCTGGAGATGTTGGTTTGGGATGGAGTGTTTTTGCGGGAGGAACTGTATCAAGGACCGTTAGAGGATTACCCGATGAAGAATTGGTCATGGCGGGAACAAATCAAAGTGGTAAAGTTGGAATTTATCATACAACTATTAATAATCATAATAACATCTATTACCAATGGATTCAAAATCCTGTAAATTTTGAACAAAACAATTCAAATATTGCTAACGAATATTACTGGGAAACTGCAGAAAATGGAAAATATGATACAGAACATGATCTCTGGCAATTTAATTTTATGGGTAACACAGGTAGTTTTTATTTGAAAAAGATAGATAACCAACTAATTGTTGAACCTCTGAATGACTACCGTTTACATATCCAGACTAATTTTGAAACTTACTATAATCAACCTTACACCCCTAAAGGTTTTACAATATTTGATGAGAAAGGATATAAGTACATTTTTGATGTTTATGAAACTACTGTCAAATCCACAGATGGGTTGCATCATACGATTCAAAATAACAATCATGCCAGTTTTACTACCCATAGTGACGAAAAAGAATTTAGAAGCTCGTTTCATCTAACAAAGGTAATCGATTCTAATAACAAAACGGTTTTTGATATTTTATACGATGATACTGTTTTTAAAGAAAACAATTTGCAATATAATAAAACCAGAAATGAGTATGACGATGCTACCATGAACGCAATGAAATACGCTAACTGCTGGGGTGAAATTCCACCTATGGAATCAACAGTCATCAGTAATAATATTGTTACAACAAAAAAAATAAAAACGATTACTGTCGCTGACAAAGCAATCATTGATTTTACATATCTTGTGGGAAGGGACGACTACTCTACAAACGCAAATACTCCATTCTTAAAGGAAATTCAATTAAAAAACATTAACCAATCTCTTGTATCCAAGTTTACTTTAGATTATGATTATAATCAGATCATTGTTAAAAGATTGTTTTTAAAATCAATTATTAAGAGTTATCCTAATCAAAGTGTTACAGAAAAACATGAATTTTATTATAGAAGAAACAGCCCTTTTGGTAACCCTTCTGTATTTGGAAGAGATTTCTGGGGTTATTTCAACACCTATAATTCAGATAATTGTAATGCACAAGATATTACCTATATGAGGGAGGCATCACCTAAAGTCAGCACGTATGATTTGCTACAAAAGATTAAATATCCTACCAAAGGATCTGCTATCTTTCTTTTTGAAACTAATCAATATTCTTTTACAGGTAATGAGGCTATTAATGACTTTGCAGAGAACCCTGATAATATTCATTTTATAGAAAGTATACCCTATTATTTTACTAACAGTTCAAACATTCAAAATATTCCTATTTCAACTGAAAAGAGAAAAATTATAGTATATCCAAGTATTGTTTTGGATAATGATTCTAGTAATTGGACAAGAACATTTCATATTTCTAAAATTGTAAATGGACAAAACATACCAATTGGCTCTATACATTGTGTACTACCCGAAGCTAACTGCTGTAAGGAATTTATTTTAGAACCCAATACTCAGTATGTGCTTCAACGACATAACTTTGATTTGAATTATACTGATACAGATAACACGACCGTTAATTATTATAATTTCAATCAAAATAATAAATTTCTGTATGGAGGAGGAAACAGGATTAAAAGAATTGGATATTTCAGTAATGATGTAACTCAGGATTACTACGAAATCCCTAATCAAAACACATCCCCTTCAAAAGAAAAAATATATCATTATAACCTCCCTACGGATCGTTTTAAAAGCAGCGGATCACTAGTTTTTGGAAAACCAAAGTTCGAAGAATACAGATTTGTGAGGCAATCAGGAACAAAGTGCCAATTACCGCCTTACTCTTCTTTTCAGGTTTATAGCCAAGATTACCAATACCTATCGAAATTTATAATATCAAACCAGGAACAGGTATTTACACAGGGAAGCAGTGTAGGATACAAAAATGTAAAAATTACAGAAACCGGATTAGGATCTACAGAACAGGTTTTCTCATCTCCTGTTGATTATCCTGAAACAGAATTAATTACATATACCAAACCCTATTTACCCTCTAAAAATATTGATTACAAAAGAGGGCTTTTGCTGGAAGAAAGAATAAAAAATGAATCCGGAAGAACGCTTAACGAAACTCTTAACACCTATTCATTTGAAAATTACGAAAAAACATACGGTTACAGATTTAACAGACCGGATGGAATGCTGTTTCAAGGAAAACTAAAGCCTACTCATAGTTTTCAGGGGTATCTTGCAGCGCAGCAGATGACACAAACTTTGATTTTGGAATGCAGTAATTCTTTTTGTGACTCTTTTTCTAAATCTCACTTATTAGGAACTTCTCCTATTAATGATATAGACTTCTATCCGTTGATATCTGCGTATGGTTGGGCAAAACTCACCAATAAAACTACTAAAAATTATTTCTATGAAGGAACTAATCAAAAAGTGGTAGAGCAAAATGAAACTTTTGAATATAATAGTACCAATAAGAATATATCCCAACATTCGATTAACACGAGTGATGATAATAACATTAAAACAAAGTATTACTATGACACTGGAAACAATTCTGTTTACTCTCAAAATCGCATCTCTGAAATCAAAAGAATAGAAACATTTAAAAATGATATTTTGGTTGGTACCAAAGAAATAGATTACTCAAACACCTGGTCTGATAATGTATCATATTTACCAAAATTCATAAAAGAATCTCACGGGAATACCCCTTCACAAACCGAATTGACCTACGATCAATATGATGATAAGGGGAATGTAGTGCAATATACAACAAAGCAGGGCATACCTACTTCAGTCATCTGGGGATATAATAAAACACAACCTATTGCTAAAATTGAAGGTGCAGTGTATGACAACATCAAAAACAGCTCGTTAATCACCGCCATCATCAACGCATCAAACGCTGACGCTGTAAATCCTGCAGCTGAGAGCAGTCTAATTGATGCTTTGGATGCGCTTAGAAATGATATCAACTTTAAAAACTTCCAGATGGCAACCATAACGTATGATCCTTTGATTGGGGTAACGACTCTTACGCCACCATCAGGAATCAGAGAGATTTATAAATATGATTCTGCCAACAGGCTCGAAAAAATCGTTGATGAAGAAGGAAAGATACTGAAAGAAAACATATACAACTACAAACCATAAAAACACGATGAAAAAAATAATCATCCCAATCAGTACGTTGTTTTTAGCAGGCTTCTACCATGCACAGGCAACCAATACGGAAAATTATGTACAGACAAAAGTATATCTTGAACCTGTAACCACAAGCAGCTCTACCGCAAAACAAATTCAGACCGTTCAGTATCTGGACGGTTTGGGAAGACCAAAACAGGTGGTTAGTGTAAAGGCATCCCCCACAGGAAAAGATGTTGTCTCACACATAGAGTACGATCAATACGGAAGACAGGTAAAAGACTACCTTCCTGTTCCGCAATCGGGAACACAATCTGGAGGAATTTACATCTCTCCGCTTTCCAATGCGTCTACACAATACGGTTCTGAGAAAATATATGCTGAAAAGATTTTCGAAAGCTCGCCCTTAAACAGAGTTTTTGAACAAAAGCAGCTGGGAAATGCATGGAACGACAAACCCGTGAAGTTTGAGTATGATGCCAACAGCGTTGCAGACGCCGTTAAAAAATATACCACAACGACTACGCTGTTGAATGGAGCTACAAATTCCGTTCTCAGCCAGACTGATTATTACGGGGCTAATAAATTATTTAAAAACACCGTAACTGATGAAGATGGCAACAAAACCATAGAGTTTAAAAACGGAGAAGGGCAGACATTATTGGTGAGAAAAATGTTGGATGATGTAAACAGAGCCGATACTTACTATGTCTACAACGAATACAATCAATTGGTATATGTGATCCCTCCTTTGGCTGTTGTTGCCAATGCCTTAGATTCTACAACACTCAATAGCCTCTGTTACCAATACAAATATGATGGTGAAAACCGGTTGGTAGAAAAAAAACTTCCCGGAAAAGGTTGGGAATTTATGGTATATGATAAACAGGATCGTTTGGTGCTGACCCAGGATGCTAATCTGAGAACGACTGCAAATAATTTTGCTGCCAAAGGCTGGCTGTTTACCAAATACGATCAGTTTGGGAGAGTAGTCTATACCGGTTTCTTTTCCAATACAGCCACCAGAACGGCAATGCAAACAGCTATCAACAGTATGGCGGCTAATCCCGGGAACAATGAAATGAGAAGTGAAACCTCGTTTAACCTGAACGGGATGGATGTGTTTTACACCAAGAATGCTTTTCCTACAGGAAGTATGAAAATCCTGAGTGTCAATTACTACGACAGCTACCCTTCTTACAGCTTCAACCCTTCTTTTCCTTCTGCCATTTACGGGAAACCAATTTTGACGGATAATGCAGCGACATTAGGAAAAAGTACCAAAAGCCTTCCCGTAATGACACTGGTAAAGAATATTGAAGACGATAACTGGACGAAAAACTATTCTTACTACGATACCAAAGGAAGACCCATCGGAAGCTACTCCATCAATCATTTGGGAGGTTTTACCAAAACCGAATCTGAGCTGGATTTTGCAGGAACAGTATTGCAGACGAAAACCTACCACAAAAGACTCGCTACCGATACTGAGAAGGTAATTACCGAAACTTTTACCTACGACCATCAAAATCGTTTGTTAACTCACAAACATAAAATCGACAACAATACGGAAGAGATTCTGGCCCAGAATACCTACAATGAGCTTTCGCAGTTACAAAATAAAAAAGTAGGCGGTACAAATGCTGCAACACCACTGCAAAGCATCGATTATGAGTACAACATCCGTGGATGGATGACGAAAATCAACGATCCTAATAATCTGGGAAATGATCTGTTTGGGTATAAAATTAAATACAATCAGGTAGACGGACTTGAAAATCCCAATACCGATTTTATGGATCTGAAGGTAAAGCCAAAATACAACGGTAATATTGCAGAGATAGACTGGAAAACACTAACCATAGAGAATGAACCCTTAAAAAGATATGGCTATGTTTACGATAATCTGAACCGTTTGTCGGCGGGGTTTTATCAGAAGGCAGGGTACGAAAGTTCTAAGGAGTTTTTTGAGAAAACAGACTATGATCTCAACGGTAACATCACAAGACTCAGAAGATCAGAAGGAATATTACCGGGAAGTACTACGGCATTGGCTATAGATAATTTAAAGTATGATTACATAGGAAACCGACTCACGAAAGTAACAGAAGAACAGATTGGCAACAGCAAAGGTTATCCTTATTTGGCTAGTCCCAATACCATTACTTATGATGAAAATGGCAATATGATAAACCATAAAGACAAAGGTATTTCCTCTATTCAATATAATTTTTTGAATCTTCCGAATACGATTGCAATAAACCCTGGAACGAGAGGAGCAAGAAACATACTATATACTTATCGAGCAGACGGAGTAAAGGTATCCAAAACATTTGCCCAAAGTGGTCTAGTGGTTACCACAGAATATTTAGATGGGTTTCAGTACAAGCTTTCTACAAATTCTTTGGCGGTATCCGAACTACAGTTTGTTCCTACTTTGGAAGGATATTTTGATTTTCAAAAAAATTCATATATTTACAATTATACAGATCATTTAAGAAATGTGAGGTTAAGTTATTCTGATGCGAATCAGGATGGCGTTATTCAGCCAAGAGATATGAATGTACGAGAATGCACCGATATGGGTGAAGGAAACATTGCTTGTACGGATATTTGGATGCCGGGTGAGATTGTAGAAGTTAATAATTATTACCCTTTTGGATTGATGCATAATTTTACAGCCACAACAACGAATGCTTATCAGTATAAGTACAATGGTAAAGAGTTACAAGAGACTGGGATGTATGATTATGGCGCAAGATTTTATATGCCGGATATTGGTAGATGGGGAGTCGTAGATCCGTTGGCGGAGAAAATGACAAGACATAGTCCTTATAATTATGCGTTTAATAATCCAATTAGATTTATTGATCCTGATGGTAGAGAACCTCTTATGGGAGCGGCTGCACAACAGGCGTTTGTGAATTATAGAAATAGTATGGCTCCTGAAAAAGAGTATCCTGATGATCACAAAGGGAAATTAGGTAAAGGTGATTGGAAAACCTCTGATCGAACTAATAATACATATGTATGGCAAAATGCAAATGCATTTAATTTGCAACAAAATGGTGGTTATAACGAATATACAACAATATCACAACGAACAGCCTTTTACCAATGGTTTCAGAGTACAACAGAAAGTAAAGGGTTTGAAACTTATTGGGCTGGAGCAGCATATATTGTTGCCAGTCAGATGGCTGCTATGGATAATAGTCTTGTCCAAAAGTTTAACAGTGATGAATTAATAAGCTTTGCTAATCAAGGAAATAAAGCAATATTTAACGATGTATTTGATAATTTGAGAGGATTAATCAATGGTCCTGTTTTAAAAGGTGCACAAGCTGATGCATGGGATAGGAGTACCTTATATAATGAGCAGTATAATGTAGTTCAACCAATTTATTTAGCACAATCGAAAACAACACAAAACGATCTTGATAACCTTGCTAAAGGTAACGGAGTAAAAGGTTTTTTGGGTAGATTAGGAGGCTTCACAAGTAAAGAATTAATTTTTAAAGGTACAGACGTTATGCAACCGTCTCAGCGTTTTGATCACGGAATGAAGGTTGCAGTGCCTTTTTATAAAAAGTATCGTAGTATTGGAGTTTCTTCATATTTACAACCTTTAGGACAAGGTGCTGGTTCTATGAAATTAAACCCTAATTAATTATTATGAAAATTTTAAAATACTTACTAATAATATTGATATCCTGTCAAGACTCAAAAATAAGTTCATATAAAGACAGGAATATGATTGCAGGAACTTTGAACATAACAGATTTATACCTTATCTATTCGACTTGGGATTCATACATTGTTGTTGAGAATAAATTAGATAATCAATTATTGCATAAAATAAAAATTAATGATAATTGTTACGCTAAACCTTTGATTAATAGAGGTAAGCTGTATTTTCCAATGTCTGATAAGCAATTTTCTAGTTATGATTTAAAAACAAAAAAAATAGATTGGACTTGTGAAATAAAAGGAGTTTGCAGATCTTTTAAATTACTTAACGATATGTTTATTGTGAATGAGAAGAATTATGGTATTTCAGGTATTAATATTCTTACAGGAAAAAGAACATTTGAATCGCAGTATGTATATGATGAGAATTGCAGTATTCCTGATTTATCCCCGTATTATATTACTTTTAATGATAAATATTTTTATGTATGTAATTGGTTATGTAAAACAATAACTGCGTTTGATAGTACTGGTAAACAAATATGGAGTAAAACCTTTGGATCAGCTGTTTCGAATGCCATTGCAGTGAAAGATTATGTTTTTCTTGGTGGTGATAATATGTATGAAGGAGGTAAAATATTTTTATTAAATTCAGAAACAGGAGATATTCTTTTTGAGCAAAATAATAAATTTCAAGTACGGTTTAACCCGATTTATTACAACAATAATATTTATTTTTACTCATATGATAACAAATTAAATAGGTTTGATGTGAGGAATAAAATTAATGAAGTTGTTTTTAATTTTGATGATACAAACAACCCTGGAGTAGATCAGATGTTTCTTTTAGATAATAATTTATATTATAGTGCTGGGAATCCAATGTTTATTTACAGATTTAACCTCATTAATCATAAATTAGAAAAATTAAAAGAAGCAAAAAAGTCTCTTTATGGAGTTTATGAAACTAATAATAAAGTTGAATTTATTTATTAATAACCCCGCTGCGCAAAGTCGGTAATGTATCAGAAGTGTTGGTTTCCTTTATTGATGGATGTTGAAGAAAATATCACTCTTAAAAGCCTTAAAAAAGAGTAACAATTTAGTTACTCTTTTTATTTTTGAAAGAAATTTAGCTCTTCAAATGCAGTCTACTTTTTATATGTGTTCCAGATGTGTTGGTGAAAACAGCAAATTTATAAAATTTGGGAAAACCAAAAACGGTAAACAAAGATTTCAATGTACATCATGTAGAAAAACCAGTGTTTTAAATTATTCTTATCAAGCTTGCAGAAAAAATATCAACTCGAAAATTATTCGTTTAACAAAAGAAGGAATGGGAATAAGAGGTATCTCAAGATTTTTAAGAATATCAGCCACCACTCTTCTCAAAAGAATAATCAATATTTCAAATTGTATACAACCACCCTCAGTCAATTATAACAAAATATATGATGTTGACGAATTAAGAACTTTTGTCAGATATAAAAAACAAATAATATGGCTCTTTTATGCTTTAGAAAAAGAGAGTAAAAATGTAATATGTTTCAATTTAGGAAAAAGAACCAATGAAACTTTGTATTCAGTCATCAAAACTTTACTCAATTCAAATCCTGAAAAAATTTATACCGATAAACTCAGAAATTATCAATATTTAATTCCAAGAGAAATTCATCAAACCAAAAGATTTAGGACTAATTTTATTGAAAGAAAAAATCTGAGTATAAGAATTCATCTGAAAAGATTTAACAGGAAAACAATTTGTTTTAGTAAAAGTATTCCTGTTTTAATTTCTATCTTAAAAATATACTTCTGGTCATAAAAACCTTTTAATATTCATATTTTTAAACAATATAGTTCCCTGATAAAACAATTCAAACAATCGAGGATAAATTTCAAAATACTTCTTACACAGTCCATTTTTTAAACAAGCTTTTTATACCTTTACCTTCACAATTTTTTTTCACATTTTGGCAAATCTTTACAAGAAAGAAAATCCGTTTCAGGTTTTTATATCGTTCAAAAAATATTTGGATGTGCTGGAACACATTCGCTACAACGATCCTTTAGAATATCGCGCCAACTATGCAGAATCGCTCATCGAGAAAACCAGAAAATTTCAGGAATTGCGAGACGGTTTTCAGGATCTTTCTCTTTTCGAAAAACATAAAGACCTCATCAGACTTTTACTTGCCGACCTCTTCCCTACCGGTTTGACCCGAAACGAAATTAAAGCGGCAGGAATTCCTCTGACCAATATTACTTTCAATTATACCGAAAGATTTCAAAATATTCTGAACGATGCCGGAAAAGATTTTGAGATTGAATTTCGGGACATAAGTGACGACGAATATTATGTATTCTGCTGTTGCCTTATTCTGCAAACCTATTTAAAGAAAGAAATCAGGGTTACGTTACCATTTTACTATGATATTCCCACAAAAGACGGGATTATAAAACACTATAAAATAACCGTTAATTCAGATTTCAGTGATGTTTATCCTGCTGAAGGAACAGAAATTCCTTCAGACGAGATTTTAGACTTTTTATTAGAAAATTTAGACGACATTCATCTCTGGAAAAAACATTTCCCTCCGGAATCTTGGGTTCTGAATGGTTTCAGCATTATTTCACTGGTAGACTGCACATCTGAAGTTGCTTTGTCTGATCTGAAATCTACACTCATTAAAATTGATCCCGAAAATCCTTCTCCGGATGAAAATCTGAAAGAAATTTTCAAATCTTATTTTGATGTTGCAGAGCTCAATTTTGGTTTGATGCTTTTTAATAATAAAAACAAAAAGCTGGAAAATATTCCGATTTATGAAAACGTTTTCACCAATTATTTATTAGATTTCTGGTTCAATACTTTTGATGAAGAAGTACGCAAAACCGCTTTTGAAAACATTACGTACAATTCAAAACCCATTGTAGTTTCCAACGTAGATAAATTAGATGATGAAATTAAAAAACTGCCTTCATTCAGCATTCTGAAAGATAACGAGATCAACAGTTTCATGGTGATTCCGATTATGAAAGACAATGAACTTCTGGCCATCATGGAATTTACATCTCCGATCACGAATAGCCTGAATGGATTGAAACTGAAAAAACTAGAGTTTGTTGCAGACATGATTATTTTCTCCATTAACAGGTTTTCTTACGAAAGAAACAATCAGATTGAGGCGATCATTCAGCGAGAATATACCACTATTCATGACAGCGTAATTTGGAAATTCAGAAATGAGGCAGAAAAATATTTCAATGCGTATCTATCAAAAAAAATATATAGTTTAAAAGAGATTTCGTTTAAAAATCTCACCCCTTTATTCAGTTTTTCAGACATTCGTTCTTCATCAGAAAAACGTTTTAACTTGATGCTTGAAGATCTTAATCAGCAGGTAGACGGAATTTGTGAGGTTCTCATGATGTTAAATTCTGTAGAAACTGAAAAATATACGTTAGCAATAGATATTTTTGAAAATGAACTGAATAACGAAATTAAAGCTGATACAGAACAGCGTTTTCAGAGGTTTTTGCGTGAAGAAATTCATCCTTTTTTTCAGGCAAAACTTGAGGTAGAAACCAACGAAAACATTAAAGATAAAATTAAAAACTATTTCAGTCAGGTTTTCAGTCAGAATGATCTTTTCTATGCCAACCGAAAAAATCTTGACGATTCTATTACGCTTCTCAACCGAAAGTTAGCTGATATTTTAGACCAGAAACAAGTGATCGCGCAGGAAATTTTTCCTCATTATTTTGAAAGGTTTAAATCTGACGGGGTTGAGCATAATCTCTACATTGGTTCCAACATTGCTCCTGAATTACCTTATTCTTCGAAAGTTGTTCACGAGCTGAGATATTGGCAACTGGAAACCATTTGTACAATGGAACAGGAATTCCATTTGTTCAAAAAAGATCTGCCTGTTTCCTTAGATATTGCTTCGCTGATCTTTGTTTACAACGAAAAAATAGACATCCGTTTCAGAATGGATGAAAAACGTTTCGATGTAGACGGAGCATTCAATTCAAACTTTGAAATCATTAAGAAAAGATTGGAGAAAGCTCACATCAAAGATTCCACAGAAAGAATTACAAGTCCCGGAAAAATTACCATCGTTTATTTTGGGATGGAAAATCAACGGGAATATTTACAATACATCAACCGACTTCAAAAACTAAACATTTTAAAATCTGATGTTGAATTTCTAAGAGTTGAAGATTTGCAGGGAATTACAGGATTGTTGGCTTTAAGGGTTTCTCTGGTTTAAAACTAAAGACTAATAAACGCATACGCAAAAGCCAAAACAGAAGAAATAATTCCTGCCATAAAAATTTTGTAAGTAATAGAAAGTAGTTTATATTTTCGGTCTAAAACTTTACCCAAGAAATAAAGATCTTTCACCATAGAATCATAAATATAATCTTTATCCTTAATGAGATCGTGCATAGAATGCAGGTAATCATCAAATTTCATCTGATGAAAATTCCCGAAAAACAAAAGGTTTACTTTGCGGTCTGCAATATCCTGATTGGTAAATGTAGTTTTGGTAACGTTCGGTTTTGTAGAAAGAATGGCAAAAATTATGGTCAGAACACTTGAAATCAAAAGAAAAAAGGTCGGAATAATTAAATGCGCATTCTTGGGAGTATCCAGTTTCGGAACCAGAACAGAAAGACAAACCGAAATAATGATCGCATTCACCGAAAGCAAAATATTGGCTTTGCTGTCTGCAATATCGCTAAGTCTTGTATGATTATTTAAAGTAACTCTAAAAAGAGTGTCTACACTTCTATCAGATTTTTGTTCTTTGTCTTTCTTAGAATCAGAATTTTCTTTCTTTGGCTTTTCTTCTTTATCCAGTTTTTTTTCCAATTTTTTTACGTTTTTCATTTTGAGAGGTTCCCAGTTTTCTTTGGCATAATCTGTAAAATACTTGTGCTTGTTTTTAAGAAAATCTACATTCATCACATTCCATTCGTCATTAGAAAAACACATTCCGCCGGTAAGTTCCCACTCTTTGCGCAAAGCTTCGGCAGAATCGTTATAAAACGGACTTGCAAAATGACTAAAGTCTGCATCTTTCATGATTTCCTCAAGAAAATTTTCTGGCTGATGATATTTTTCTGTAGCAAGAATCAATTTAGAAATCTCCTCAATGTATTCTCGTGATGCATTCTCGTGAAGAAGAAATTCTGTCATAATTTCCACCCCTTTCTGCTCATGTCCTTCAGCATTGCATCCTGTAAATCCCACATCATGAAACCAGAGCGCAAGTAAAACTTTTTCTCTGTCTGCTTCAGAAATTTCAGAATGGTTCATAATTTCTTGAGCCTTGTTTACAGCTTGCGCAGTATGGATAAAATTATGATAAAAATATACAGAAGATAACTTATCTTTGAATAAGTTTTCTACATAATTTTTGGCCTTGTTTAAAACGCTCATTTCTGAATTTTTCTTAATGTAAATGTATGAATTTATCCTTTAAATTTGATCGAAAAATATTCTCTGTAACTGCGAAAACTGTCTTGCTCTCCGGATTTCTTCTTTCGTGTGCAACCTATAACGTACAAAAAGGAAAAAACGTGCGTGAAATACAAAATTCTGATGCAAAAGCTGAAAACGATTTTAAGATTTTCCTCGTTGGTGATGCCGGAAATGCAGACGAGCCACAAGCAAAGCAGACTTTAGATTTTATTAAAAACAAAATAGATTCTGAAGATAAAAACTCCATGCTTTTGTTTTTGGGAGATAATATTTATCCGTTAGGAATGCCAAAAGAAAGCGACAAAGACTATCCTTTAGCCAAACAAAAGCTGGAAAATCAATTAGCGATTACCAAAAACTTTAAAGGGAAAACATTAGTCATCCCCGGAAACCACGATTGGTATCACGGCTTGGAAGGTTTGAAAGCGCAGGAAGAATTTGTAAAATCTTACCTGAATGACAAAAAAGCTTTTCTCCCTAAAAACTCTTGCCCGATTGATGATATTAATTTAACAAAAGACATCAAACTTATCATCGTAGATTCTGAATGGGCATTGGTAGACTGGGATAAATATCCCGGAATCAACAAAGATTGCGATATTAAAACAAAAGAAGATTTCTATGCAGAGTTTAAAGATTTAATTACAAAAAACCAAGACAAGAGAATTATTGTGGCAATGCATCATCCTGCAATCAGTTCAGGAACGCATGCAGGTTTTACTTCTGCCAAATCTCATCTTTTTCTTTTTGGAGGTAAATTTCCACTTCCCGGGATTGCAAGTTTTGTCAACATTTTGAGAAGCACTTCCGGAGTGAGTATGGAAGACTTCAGCAACAATCATTATACAGAATTTGCCAACAGAATAAAAAGCATTATTCAGGATAAAGAAAATGTGATTCTTGTTTCCGGTCACGATCACAATCTGCAATATCATGCTGACAAAAACATTAAACAAATTATAAGCGGTGCAGCTTCAAAAACAGATCCTTCCACGATTATTGAGAAAACAGATTTTTCTTACGGAGGAAGCGGTTTTGCAGTATTAAACATCAGAAAAGATTTAAGTTCGGATGTAGAATATTTCTCGACTAAAAATAATAAACTTGAAAAACTGACACAGATTGCTGTCATTGAAAAGCCTGAAGAATTTAAAAATAATTACCCTGAGACATTACCTGAAAAAGTAACAACAACCATTTATACAGAAAAACAAACGAAAGCCGGAAAATTCTATACGTGGCTTTGGGGAAATCATTACCGAAGATATTATGCGCTGCCGATTGAAGCCAAAACTAGGAATCTTGCAGATTTAGATCCAGGTTATTCTCCTTTCAGGGAAGGTGGAGGAAATCAGTCGAACAGTCTCCGTTTAAGAACCAATGACGGACAAGAATTTGTAATGCGCGGCATCAAGAAAAGTGCAGTCCGTTTTCTTAATGCGCAGGCTTTTAAGAAAAACAGTTTTGGAAGCGAACTCAACAATACTTTTCCTGAAAGATTTTTGCTCGACTTTTATACTACGAATCACCCTTTCACAGGATTTGCCGTTAATAATATGATCGATAAACTGAGCATTTTCCACAGCAATCCGGAACTTTTTTATATTCCGAAACAAAAATCTCTGGGACGATACAATCAGAATTACGGAGATGAATTGTACATGATTGAAGAACGTTTTTCATCAGATCCCAAAACTTTACAATCGCTTGATGGAGCTACAGACATTCTTTCGACTGCAGATATTTTAAAAAACATGCGAAAAGACGGTAAATATTCCGTTGATCAAGATCTTTACATACGAGCAAGAATTTTTGATATGCTGGTTGGAGACTGGGACAGACACGAAGATCAATGGAAATGGGCAGAATATAAGAAAGGTGACAAAGTAGTGTACAAACCGATTCCCCGTGACAGAGATCAGGCTTTCAGCAACTATGATGGTGCAGCCTTTAAAGTTTTGATGAATATTCCTGCAATCCGTCATATGAAAACCTTTAAAGACGACATTAAAAGTGTGCGATGGATCAATATGGAGCCTTATCCTTTAGATTTAATTTTACTGAAAAACGCTAATGAGCAGGATTGGATTGCTCAGGCGAAATACATTCAGGAACATTTAACCGATCAAGACATTGAAACAGCCTTTGATAATTTACCGAAGGAAGTGCAAGACGAAACGCTTTCAGATATTCAAAGAAAACTGAAACTTCGAAAAGGTAAACTTGAAGATTATGCGACAAGATATTTTGATGTTTTGCAGGAGAAAATACCTTTAGCGGGAACTTTAAACAAAGATAAATTTGTCATCATTAAAAATGGAAATTCTGTTGATGTAAAACAATATCAGTTACATAAAAACAAAGGAGAAGAATTGGTTTTTGAAAAGAGATATGATGATGAAAAAACCAAAGAACTATGGATTTACGGTTTGGAAGAAGATGATATTTATGACGTTTCCGGAGAAGGAAAATCGAAAATCAACATCAGATTAATCGGAGGAAACAATCACGACACTTATATCGTAGAAAACGGAAGAAAAGTGAAAATTTATGATTTTAAATCTCAAAAAAACACCTACAATGCAAAATCTGCAACTAAGCATATCTCCGATGATTACGATGTAAATACTTACAACTGGAAACATCCGAAATATAATTTCTTTGCGGGTTATCCGATGGCTAATTTCAATCCTGATGACGGGGTAATTTTAGGATTTGTAGCAAATTATACAGTGAATAATTTTATTCGAGATCCTTTTACACAAAAACACAGTTTAAGTGCCAATTTTTACACTGCAACCGGCGGATTTAATTTGGGATACAAAGGAATTTTCAAGAAAGCAATTGCAGGTTGGGATGCAGGAATTGATGCTGCTTACACTACGCCGTTTTTTGCAAGAACGTTTTTTGGTCTGGGAAATGAAAGTTTAAATGACGCGGACGAAGACAATAGAGATTACAACAGAGTGAGGATTTCTCAGTTTAAATTTTCTCCTTCTATTTCTAAAACAAGCTGGCTGAATTTCAAGCATCAGTTTCAACTGAATTTTGAGCATTCTAAAGTGCAGTTTAATGAAGACAGAATCATAGCTGTTTCTCCGGAGATAAATCCTGAAGTTTTTAACGGACAGCAATTCGCAGGAGCCAATTATACCTTAAGCTTCAAAAATTTAGATAAAAAAGCATTCCCTACATTAGGAATGGAATTCATTTTAAACGCAGGATGGAAAACCAATATTTCTGAATTCAGACAAAATTTCGCCAGCTTCAACGGAACTTTAAATCTTTTCCACAGAATTGATAAAAGAGGAAAATTTGTATTTGCCAACTCCAGCAATGCAATGATGATCAACAACAATAATTTTGAATTTTATCAGGCTGCAGCGATTGGAGGAAACAACGGAATGCGCGCTTACAGAAACGAAAGATTTGCAGGAAAATCTTATTTTGTGAACAACTCAGAAATTCGCTGGGACTTTGGGAGAGTAAAAAACAATATTGTCCCCACCAATATGGGAATTTTAGTGGGTTACGATTTGGGGAGAATCTGGAAAGATGGTGAACAGTCTGACAAATGGCATCAAGGTGTCGGCACAGGATTTTGGATGAATATTCTGGAAACGTTTTCCGCGAGAGTAGATTATTTTATAGGCGAAAATGGAGGAAGAATTTCCGGAGGTGTAGGATTGAGTTTTTAGATATATAAATTTAAAAATTAAAGTAGGACAAAAATCATAAGCCAAGTTTGTCATTCCGGAGGAATCTATTTAAGCCGTTGAGATTCCTCCAGATTGACAAACTAAATGTTTAAAACTTAATATTTAATTTAAAGAAAACTCATACAGATTTCCACCTTCACTTTTATCTTTTTCATCGGCAATCAACAATGTTTTATCATCAACAAAAACTATAGCTTCTTTTTGAGAATTGTGGTTTAAAGATATTTTCTGAATTTTAGCTGAACTAAAATCATTTCCTGTAAATCCTGAAAGCACGTTGATGTTTTTATGATTTAAAAGAACAATCTGGTTTTTAGAATTGATTGTAGCAGAAGTAATCGCTGCATCACTGTAACCTCCTTCTAACTTTAATTTTCCGACCAATTTCGCTTCAAAATCTCCTTCTTTGTTTGGAATCTGAAAAACTAAGAAAGTTCCGTCAAAACCCTTGCTTCTGTTTTTTGTAAACAGATAAAAACTACCGTCTTTCTCTACAAAAGCCTCACAATCATATAATAAATTTGATTTTTTAGGTGGAAATTCAGTTTGTCCTTCATAGTGAAACTTCGTAGTCTGTACAACTTTAGTTGACTTCTGCGAATCGCTTTTTAAATCTAACTTGAGAATCGAAAGATTCTGTCTGTCGTTTTCATTATTTCCAAAATCGCCTATGTAGATATTTCCGGCTGCATCTTTTGTGATGTCTTCCCAATCGTTATTGTCTGTGTTTTCTACCAAAACATCGGCAATCATTTCACCTTCCCTATTTAATCCGTACACAACATTTTTGTTTCCTGCATCTTCAATTGCCCAAATCGTTTTCTGGTCCTGTGACAAAGCAATTCCCGAAACTTCTTTAAGCTTTTTAGGTAAAGAAAACACTGTTTTCAGCGAATCATTCTCCACTTTTTCGTTTTGATTTTTGGGGTTACAGCTCATCAATAAAATTGCAGATACTGTACAAAATATATTCATTCTCATTTTAGTTTTTATTTAAAAGTTTTGCTTGCTCCCAAAGTTCGTCCATTTCTTCCAAATTCATATCAGCTAATTTTAAATCTGCCTCAGCTGCAAGCTGTTCCATTTTCTGGAATCTTGAGATGAACTTTAAATTGGTTCTCTCTAACGCAGAATCGGGATTTAACCCAGAAATTCTTGCGTAATTAATTAAAGAAAAAAATACATCGCCCAATTCCTGCTCTTTTTTATCTGAATCTGTTTCAGCGTGAAATTCCTGAATTTCTTCGTCCACTTTTTTCCACGCATCTTCCGCATCATGAAATTCAAAACCTATTCCTTTTACTTTATCCTGAATCCTGTAGGCTTTTACCATACTTGGCAAACCTTTCGGAACTCCTCCCAAAATAGACTTATTTCCTTCTTTCAGTTTTAGTTTTTCCCAATTCTGTTTTACTTCTTCTTCATCTTTCACTTCCACATCACCATAAATATGAGGATGACGGAAAATCAGTTTTTCATTTAATGAATTGATGACATCGGCAATATCAAAACTTTCTTTTTCAGACCCTATTTTAGCATAAAAAACCAAATGCAGAAGTACGTCACCGAGTTCTTTTTTAATCTCCGTTAAATCTTCCTGCAAAAGCGCATCAGAAAGTTCATACGTTTCCTCCAACGTTAAATGACGAAGTGTCTGAAGCGTCTGTTTTTGATCCCACGGACATTTTTCACGAAGATCATCCATAATATCCAAAAGTCTTCCAAAAGCTTCGAGTTTTTCTTGTCTGGTGTTCATAATTCAAAATTAAAAAGTATTACAAATTTAATGGTAATTTTCAGAGTTTCCGCAAAAGGACATAGGAAATGAAAGCGTTAAAAAAATAAGCGATACGAACGTTAAAAAAATTCTACTGTCTGAAGCGCGAGACCACTTTTAAATCGAAGAAGTAATTTTGAAATCGCGCAAGTTTTAGAATTTTTAGTGAGTGTCGATTATTTTTAGCCTTTCAGTTCCAAGTCTTGAACTTTTGTTTCTTTTGTTTCAAGACAAAAGAAATAAAAAAACCTCGTCATCACTGACAAGGTTTTGTATAAATTCAGATAAATTAATTATCCCATTTTTCTGTGTGTACTTTTTGTAGCTGCTTTTGCTCCTGTACTTGCTTTTACTTTCGGAGTTGCAGGTTTGTCCGCTTTAGGTGCTGCTTTCTTTGGTGCTGCTTTGTCCGCACTGATGTCACCTTCTGCACTTTCTCCTTCAACAGTTTCAGGCTCTGCTTTTACGAAGCTTTCCGGCGTAATATATCCTGCTTTGTGAAGAATATTGTACCATTGAGCAAGTTTTTTAATGTCAGAATAGTATACTCTTTCTGTATCGTAGTTTGGAAGAGATGCTCCCATAAATTCTCTTAGCTCTTCGTCAGTAGATTTGTGAGAAATTGTTTCTTTATAATCGTGGTTTTTGGCAATATTTTCAAAAACTTCAAACAAAGGAACTTCTTTGTCGAATGTAAACATCGCAATATTATCTAATAAACTTACTTGGCTAGAATTACCAATGCTTACTTTCTTTTTTGTTGTAACGTCTTCAATAATAAATCCGTTTTTCAATTGCGAAACTAATTTGTAAAGACCTGGTTTACCAGAAATCGAAATTATTTTTTCTAACAGCATAATCTTATTTTTTTTAATTTTTAGCAATTTGCTCAAGACAAACTGCAGTTTATTGTTTACTTATTTTCTATTTAATTACTTAGGAAATCTCATTTTATAGTTGATTGATACATCACCCTGAGAAATTTTCACCAGTTTACCTTTTACCAGCTTCTTCTTTAATGAGCTTAAATGATCGGTAAACAACGTTCCTTCAATATGGTCATATTCATGCTGAATTACGCGGGCTCTAATATCGGAAAAAGTTTCTGTATGCTTCACAAAATTTTCGTCATAATATTCTATTACGATTGTACTTTTTCTTTTCACATCTTCTCTTACATCAGGAATCGAAAGACAGCCTTCATTAAATTTCCATTCTTCACCCGATTCTTCAAGAATCTGAGCATTGATGAATACTTTTTTGAAGTCTTTCAGCTCTTCTGCAATATCTTCATAATCTTCATCTTCTGCCAAAGGAGTTACATCTACAATAAACATACGGATATCTAAACCAATTTGTGGTGCAGCAAGACCAATACCATTGGCGCTGTACATGGTTTCAAACATATTATCTATCAGTTCCTGCAAACCGGGATAATCTTTATCTATATCTTTTCCTACTTTTCTCAAAACAGGATCTCCAAAGGCTCTAATTGGTAAAATCATCTTGTTCTTTGTTCTAAAAAATTCTGCAATATGATGGTTGCACTTACTTTATCTATTAATCCTTTCTCCTGTCTCTGTTTTTTACTTTTCCCACTTTGGGAGATAAAAAACGAAGCCATTTTTGAAGTAAATCTTTCATCTAAACGATGAACCTGAATGTCAGAAAATTCTGTTTTAAAACTTTCTATAAATTTCAAAATATCTGTTTCCACTTCAGAAAGATTTCCCCGCAAATCTGTTGGGAGACCCACTACAATATCTTCTACTTTGTTTTCATTGAAATATTTTTTCAAGAATTCAATCAAAAACTTTGTTTCTACTGTTTGCAGTGCCGTAGCAATAATCCTCATATCATCGGTTACCGCAATGCCACAACGAGCCTTTCCGTAGTCTATCGCAAGGATTTGTCCCATAAGTTTGCAAATTTAAGAAATTTTAATGATTTTATTCATAACGCAGTTTTTTTTATAAAATGATGTGACATTCCATTATTTTTTTTATAATTTTATTTTCCAAACTCAAAACTATGAAGCAACTCATCTTAGTAAGACATGCAAAAAGCGACTGGCCTGAAGAAACAGAAGATTTTGACAGACCATTGGCAGACAAAGGTTTACAAGACGCTCTTAAAATGTCTAAGTTTTTAAAAAACAATAATATTTCAATTGATTACTTCGTTTCCAGTCCTGCATTAAGAGCACTGAGTACGTGCAAAATTTTCAACCAGACATATCGAGTAAATCATACTACCAAAGATAAATTATACAACCCGTCTGAAAATAATTTTATGTCGATAATCTACGATTTAAATGATGAGGTAAATTCGGTTGCATTTTTCTCTCACAATAATGGCATATCCAATTTTGCCAATTCAATTTCTGAAGATATTTTTCATTTTCCAACTTGTGGAGTTGCTGGTTTCGAGATCGATTGTGATTCCTGGTCACAGTTTGATGGCGCCAACAAGAAAGTTTTATTTTTCTACGAGCCAAACAAGATTAAACTGTAATCACAATCTTTAAGCATTTGAGTTTATTTTAAATTTCTTATAAAAACAAAACGGACTTTTCAGTCCGTTTTGTTTTATTGATATTCCTATAAAATTTCAAATTTATCTTACTTACTTTCTCTTCAAATCAAGATCATCAAAATCAAAACTGAAATCTGTAATATCAGAAATCGCTTTCATTTTAGCAGACTCAGCTTTTCCGTTTTCATTATAATTAAAAGTAATATATGCATCTGCATCGTAGCTTCTGTCGTCCCATCTGATGATAAAAGAATTGTTTGAATAAGGAAGCAATTCACCTTTCAGTCTTGGTGAGTTTTGGCAAGAAATTCTATAGGTATTTCCTTGTTGAGCAATTTCTACATCACCGAACCAGACATCATTATATTTCCCTACAAACTGTTCCGGCTTTGGCTGTAGATTTTTCTCTTTTTTAAATGCATCAGATTTTGCAAAAGCATCTTTCTTTTGTCTTTCGTATTCTGCGTTAGCTTTTAACATTCTGTCACCGTAGGTTTTCAACCAATTTCTATCTGCAATTCCCAAGTAAGAATCTTTCACGGTATTGGTAATGGTATTAAATGCCGCTCCAGATTGCTGATTGGTCAAAACTACAATTCCAAGTTTCATATCCGGAATCAAAGTAAATTGAGTAACCGTTCCTATCAAACCTCCTGTATGCTGAATTTGTTTATGCCCTTTCACATCGCTCAAAAACCAACCCAAACCATAACCGTAAAAACCTGTATCGTAAGGATTTTTCATTGCAACCGGACTTGCTATCTGTAAATTCCAAAGCTGTTGAATCTGTTTATCTGAAACCAGTTTCTTACCTTCTTTCGTTATAAAACCGTTCAGAAGAAATTCTGCCCAAGTCGTCATATCTTTGATGTTACTCATAATTCCACCTGCTGCATTTCCTGTTTCGTTCCAGTCGTGAGGAACTGCGATTGCTTTTCCATCGACAGGAGCGTGAGCATCAATTTTGTTCGCAACTGCTTTTGCTCTGTTGTAGCTTCCGAAACTTGAATTCATCCCGACAGGTTTCATAATTTTCTGTTCGACAAATTCTGCCCAGCTTAATCCTGAAATTCGTGTAATAACTTCTCCTGCAACAATAAACATAATATTATTGTAATCTAAAGTCGTTCTGAAAGGATTTTCAGGTTTTAAATATCTTACATTGTGAACAATATCATTTACCGTAAGATTTCCGCCTTCCGGAAAAAACATTAAATCTCCCTGTCCCAAACCTAATCCGGCTCTGTGCGTTACCAAATCTTTGATGGTAACATTTTGAGAAACATATGGATCATACATCTGAAATTCAGGAATAAATTTTGAAACTTTATCATCCCAATTTAGCTTCCCTTCATCTGCCAAAATTGCTAATGCGGTACATGTAAAGCCTTTAGAATTGGAGGCAATTCCCACCAAAGTTGTATCATCCATCGTTTGTTTCGTCGCCAAAGAACGTACACCAAAACCTTTTGAATATATAATTTTACCATCTTTAATAATTCCGACAGACATTCCCGGAACATCAAAAGTTTTTAGAGTATTTTGAATAAGTTCGTCTAATTTTTTTTCTTCAACCTGTGCGAAGGCAAAGAAAGAGATAAGAACTAAGAATAAGGATAACTTCTGCTTCATTTTTTTAATTTTTTCAAAGTTAAACAATTCAGTATTATTAAGTAAATTTGTATTTCAAAGAAATTCTTATTTAAGCAATGACTAAAATCCTTCTTCTTTCCGATTCTCACTCATATATTGATGACAGAATTTTAGACTACTCCAAACAAGCCGATGAAATTTGGCATTGCGGAGATTTTGGCAGTTTTGAAATCATTGAGCAGCTTGAAAAAATAAAACCTTTAAAAGGCGTTTATGGGAATATTGACGGTGCAAAAATACGTTCTGAATTTCCAGAGGTGACACGTTTTTTCTGTGAAGGTACAGAGGTTTTAATGATTCATATTGGAGGTTATCCCGGAAAATATACTCCTTTAGCACAGAAAGAAATTTCTGAAAAAGCTCCGAAATTATTTATTTCGGGACATTCGCATATTTTGAAGGCAATGTATGATCAGAAAAATAATCTTTTACATTTAAATCCGGGAGCTTGCGGAAAACAGGGATGGCATAAAATGAGAACCATGATGCGTTTTGTAATTGATGGTGAAGAAATAAAAGATCTTGAGATTATTGAATTGGGAACCAAGATTTAATAATAATTATTGAATTACCGGCATATTTTTCATTTCTGAACAATCTAAATTTACTTAAAAAAAAAAGCGTTGAGATTCCTCCGGAATGACAAACTTTATGTAAATACCTTATTATTAAAAAATTATGAAAATTGGCGATAAAGTTTCTGTAGTAGATGAAGATTTGAGCGGAGTAATCACTTCCGTACACGGAAACATCGTGGTTTTCAAAGATCAGTACGGATTTACCTATCAATATGAAAAAGAAAAACTGGTTCCCAAAAATGCTTCTCTCTACGAAAATATATCCATCGTAAAAAAAGCAGAGCCCCAAAAAGTGACCTCTAAAAAACACGATAAAAATCCTCTGATTCTCGATCTTCATTTTCATCTTTTAGTTAAAAATCCGAATGATTATGATAGCTTTGAGAGATTGTTTATTCAAAAAGACAAACTCATCCAAACCATTAATTTCTGCCGAAAAAATCATTTAAAAAGATTAGAAATCGTACACGGAATCGGTGACGGAGTTCTTCAGAAAATCGTGTGGGATGTTTTGGAAAGCCAAACCGGACTAGATTTTTACAACAAAGAAATACTTCATCATCAATCGGGTGCGGTAATGGTAGAATTTCACTAAATTTGCATCAATTGTTATATGAACGTACTACATTTACTTTTCACTAAAGACGGACTAATTTATCAGATTTCCAAAAACAAAAATGTTTTGGAAGAGAAATCTTATCTGGTTAACGAAGAATCTCCTAAGAATTTTATTCCTCAGAAACTTGAAGAAGTATTATTAAAACAGAGGTTTGATGAAATTTCTGTGATCTCTGCGCTCAACCATTTTACGCTGATGCCAGAAGGTTTTACAGACCACGAAGCAGGATATGATCTTATTTCTTTTAATGCTCCCGTGGATAAAGAAAATGAAGAACTGATGCTTTCGGTTAATAAAAAATTTAGCGTACAGTTTTATTATACTTTTCCCAAAGATTTTTACCGTAAGATCAAAGATCTTTCCATACCTGTGAAATTTAATTTTTCGGGAGAAAAGTTTTTAAATTCTATTAACAATAAAAACAAAAAAGAAATTCATATCAATCTTTATCATAATCAGTGTGAATTTTTTGCCATCGACAACAAGAAAGTGATTTTATACAATAATCTGGATGTCAATTCGGAAGTAGATTTTCTTTATTTCGTGATGTTTACTTTAAGCAAAATTGGTTTCGGAATCAATGATACCAGCTTTTTTGTATATGGTGAAACGACAGAAAATGAGACTTTCATTTCAGAGCTCCAGAAATTTGTGAAGAATATAAAGATTGTTTTTGATAATATTCCGAATAAGAATTTCATTCTTAATTAGGTTGCAGGGATGCAGATTTAAGATTTAAATTCTTACCGCAACCTCCTACCTATCAATTAAAACCTAAAAAATGTACAGAATAATTGCCGGCAAGTGGAAAGCCAAAAAAATAGCAGCTCCGAAAAATTTTGATGTAAGACCAACTACTGATTTTGCAAAAGAAGCATTATTCAGTATTTTGGAGAATACTTATGATATGCAGTCGATTTCTGTACTCGATCTTTTTGCGGGAATCGGATCCATAAGTTTTGAATTTGCTTCCAGAGGCTGTAAAGATATTACTTCGGTAGAAATGAACCCAAAACACACTTCTTTTTTAAATTCTACAGCTTCAGAGTTGGGATTCAGTTTGAATGTAAGTGTACAGCGTGGTGATGTTTTCGACTGGCTTAAGAAATTCAGAAATAAAAAATCTTATGAAATTGTATTTTCTGATGCGCCTTTCGAGATGGAAGAGAAAAAATATTACGAATTAATTTCATTGGTTTTAAACAACAAATACCTAAAACCGAATGGAATTTTGGTGATTGAACATCAAAGCAGATTGAAATTTGATCATCCTAACTTTTTAGATACAAGAAGATATGGAAATGTGAGTTTCAGCTTTTTCAAACCTAATGAAGAAGAAACGGACATTGAGATTGAAAAAGAATAAATTCAAACACAAAAAAAGACTCGCAGCAGAGTCTTTTTTTGTGTTATAATACTTTCAGTTCTAAATCAATTGTTTTCCCAAAGAATTTTTTTGAAATTTTCTCGAAGTTTTTGGTAATATCCGAAAGGTAAAACTGATAGGTTGGTTTCGAATTATTGGTATTAAGAAGGTAATATTTATCTAAAATAATATTCAGATGATTTGCCACAATATTTGGAGAATCTATTACACGAACACGATTACCGTAGTATTGCTTGATCTCATCAATTAAAAGCGGATAATGAGTACAACCCAAAATGAGAGTTTCAATATTTTTCAGTTTTGCATTGCTCAGATAATTATAAATAATCGAATGGGTAATCGGATGGTTTTTAAAACCTTCTTCAATCGCAGGAACCAATAGCGGTGTTGCCAACTCATCTACTTTGATGAATTTATTGTGCTTTCTGATGCTTTTTTTATATAAACCAGAATTCACAGTCGCTTTTGTCGCAATAACTCCTACATTGTTATGAATTTCATATGCAACTTTTTCTGCAACCGGATTGATCACATCAATTACAGGAACTTTTCCCGCCACAGAAAGCATTACCTCATTCAGAGCATTTGCTGTAGCAGTATTACATGCAATAACAATCGCTTTACAATTTTGCTCGAGCAGAAAGTTTGTTATCTTCGTAGAATATTCAATAATCGCTTCTTTAGATTTTTCACCGTAAGGAAGATGTTTGGTATCTCCAAAGTAAATAAGATCTTCATTCGGAAGAAGTCTTTTGATCTCTTTAGCAACCGTTAAACCACCAACACCACTATCAAATATACCGATAGGTTGCTTTGGTGAAAGATGCGAATAATCCTGTTTTTTAGTTTTCAAACGATGTGAAATTTAGTGCAAAAATAGTGAATTTGTTGGATGCAGGATGTGAGATGCTTGAAGTTTTTTACAAGCAGCTTGCAGCATCTTCCAAATTGTTAATTCTAAACTAAACCTGAAATAAATCTGAAGCAATTCCGTCTGCCATAAACCAGTGTTTTTCAGGGATTTTGAGGTGATTATTTTCTTTAATAAGAATTCCATCAGCTATTTTTTGCTGAATTTCTTTATAAAATACTTCAAGAATATCTTCTTTAAATTTACTTTTTAAACTTTCCATATTTACACCCCAGATTGTTCTTAACCCAATCATAATCATTTCGTTGAACTGATCTTTCGGTGAAAGAATTTCGGTTTCATTTGCCAAAAGATTTGAGTTCAGTTTTTTAATATATTGCTGATTATTGGCAACATTCCAGCTTCTGACATCAAATCCGTTGTAAGAATGTGCAGAAGGACCAATTCCAAGATATTCTTGATACTTCCAATAAGCAGAATTGTGTCTGGAATGGAAACCTTTTTTGGCAAAATTTGAAATTTCGTAATGCTCAAAATCATGATCTTTCAGAAAATCGATCATGTAATAAAACTCTTTATTCTGCTCTTCTTCTTTGGGATTAGAAACTTTTCCGTTCGCAATCCATTTTTCGAGAGCCGTTTTCGGTTCTACCGTTAATGCGTAAGATGAAATATGCGGAACTTCAAGAGCAATAGTCTTATTGAGATTCTGCTTCCATATTTCTAAGCTCGATGTTGGTGAGCCGTAAATTAGGTCAATACTTAAGTTTTCAAACCCAAAATCCTGCGCTCTTTTAATAGAACCTTCTGCATCTGAAGCATTATGAGCGCGATTCATCAATCTTAAGTCTTCATCAAAAAAACTTTGTGTCCCTATTGACAATCGATTGACCGAAGAATCTGACAGTTGTTTTAAAAAGTTTTTATTTAAGTCATCCGGATTTGCCTCTAATGTAATTTCTATATCAGAATTAAAACTGAAAAATTTTAAAACCTCATCAATTAGAGACTTGATTTCATCGCCAGAAAGAATAGACGGAGTTCCGCCGCCAAAGTAAAGTGAGTGTATATTTTTATTTTGAAGCTCGTCTTTGCGAAGAAATATTTCTTTTTTTATTGCACCAATCATTTCATCTTTAAAATTTAAAGATGTAGAAAAGTGAAAATTGCAATAACTGCATTTTTGCTTGCAGAAAGGAATGTGAATGTAAATCATAAAAAAAGCTCTGAAAAATTCAGAGCTCAAATTTATTTAAATTAAATCATATTAGTATCTAAATCCTCTATGATTAATAAAGTTATCAAAGTTATACCCGATTCCTAACATAAAGCTGTTTCCACCGTACTCCTGAATGTCTGACATTCCAAGATTGTAAGTAGCACCCACCATAAATTTGTTGAATCTTACTTTTACGATTGGCGAAATACTCAATTGTTGATTATCAAATCTGTTTTGAACCCCTCTATAGCTTACCCCGAAAGAGAATGCATTGATGTCGTTTGAGAAAGTAGCCATCAAGTTTAAATCCATCATTCTTGTAGAATTTGTATTTAAATTGATTAAAGCTGAAGGAGTAATCGCAATATTGTCTGCAATCTTCCAATCGTATCCTAAGTTTAAGAAAAACTTGATTGGAGATGGCTCGTAATTGTTAACAATAGATTCGTCATTACTTAGTGCAATATCATTTACAGAAACTCCACCGAATAAACCTCTGTATGTAGCAGCTAAACCGAAGTTTGCGTAAGCCATAAAGATGTTACTTTCGTTCCCCTGTAATAATGGATCGTAACCGTCTTCTGTATTAATTTTAGAATAATCAAAATTCATATTATAAAAATTAACACTTGTACCGAAAGAAAACTGATCTTTTCTATCTCCTTCACTGCTTAGAGGGATAAAGTAAGAAGCTCCCGCTGTAATACCACCTGCAGATATAGGACCGTTGCTGTCTCTGAAAACGGAAATACCCGCTCCCACTCTATCAAAAATATTAGCATTAATCCCTACAGACTGTACGTTTGGAGATTCGCTAAATTTTGAAAATTGTTGTTGATAGTTTAGATTAAGCTGTACATAGTCCGTTTTACCATATTGTGCAGGGTTGAACAGGAACTCACCATCTAATAGATATTGCTGATAGTATGGTAATGATTCTTGTGCTTTGTATGCATTAGACAAAAGAGCTAAACATACGATAGCATATAGTTTTCTCATAACAAATCTTGATTTCAATTCAACAAATATAAAAAAATTCTCAATATATTTTTAGTTTTCTAAATAATTTCTCCATTTTTTTACGGCATCCGTCATATCTTGAGGCATTGGACTCTCAAAATACAATTCCTTTTTGGTTGTGGGGTGTATAAATCCTAAAGTATGGGCATGAAGTGCATGTCTTGGTAAAATATCAAAAACATTTTTTATAAACTGTTTATACTTTGGAAGATTAACTCCACGAAGTGCGATATTCCCTTCATACCGCTCATCATTGAACAAAGTATGTCCAATGTGTTTGAAATGCGCTCTGATTTGGTGAGTTCTTCCTGTTTCCAGTTTACACTCTACCCAAGTCATGTATTTAAATCTTTCTAAAACTTTGTAATGCGTCACAGCATGCTTTCCTTGGCTTCCGTCTACATAAGTATACATCTGCATTCTGTTTTTAGGATGGCGCCCTATATGTCCGGTTATCGTGCCTGTATCTTCTTTCACATTCCCCCAAACGAAAGCCCAGTACAATCTTTTTGTTTTTCTTTCAAAAAACTGTTTTGCAAGAAAGCTCAGTGCATATTCATTTTTGGCAATGACCAAAAGTCCGGATGTGTCTTTATCTATTCTGTGAACCAACCCTACTCTGTCCAGATCAGATTTTTCACCTTTTTTGTCAAAATGAAAAGCCAAAGCATTGACTAAAGTTCCGTCCCAGTTTCCGAATCCAGGATGCACAACCATTCCCGGATCTTTATCTACTACAACTAAATCGTCATCTTCATACACAATATTAATAGGAATATCCTGAGGAATAATCACATTCAGTCTCGGTGGATGCGCAAGTAATAGCGAAATCTGATCTCCCGGCTTCACACGATAGTTCTGCTTCACGGGATTTCCGTTCACCACAACGTTTCCTGCTCTGCAGGTTTGCGAAATTTTATTTCTTGAAGAGTTCTGACGGAAGTTCAAAAGAAATTTATCAATTCTTAAAGGTTCTTGTTTACCATCAACAGTAATATTTACATGTTCATACAAGCCTTTATTTTCATCATCAATATCAATATTGTTAGGATCTAATAACTCTTCATCTAAAAAATCTTCGTTATCTTCTGTCATTCTATTCTTTTTTACATAAAAGGCTCCAACATAATTAAAGTTGAAGCCTGAATTTTATTATGAAGTTATCTTTTAGATGATAACTTTTTTACCTTTTGGTTTTTCAGCAGCTGGTGTTGTCGGCTTCGCTGAGTTGTCAGGATTGCTCCCTGAAGTTTTGGGCTTCGTATCTGTAGTTTTTGTTGTACTTACTGGTTTAGTCGTTGATTGCACACTAGCTTTTGGAGTTACAGGCTTTGGAGAAACCGGTGGTGGTGGCGTTTGATTTACAGATTCATCTTGAAAGCTTGGAACTTCTTCATACCTGATCGGAGGCAAAGTAGTATCAATTTTCATTCTGTAGGTAGAGTTTAATTGATCTATTCTGTCACGCAGTTCAGCCGGTGTTTTCTTACTTGCCCAGAGATCGATTTGCATTCCCTGATCTCTTGCATCTCCTGCAGCAGGATCTTGGTAATATACAATATCGGATTCATCTTTTCCGCCATCTTCATGGTCTACAATACCTACTTCAAATAGGTTTCTTGCAATAACTGCTTTCGCTTCTTTCACCGTTAAACCTACAACGTTTGGTATGGTAATGTTTCGCATTGGTCCGGAACCTACCACTACATCAATAACTGAAAATCTTGGAATTTTTGTTCCCGGAGCTAAATTTTGTCCTTTAAATAAAATTCTCAGAACTGCATCTTTCTGTATACTTGGCTCAAAAATAGTATCGCCAACCTTTAAACCTACCTGATCCAATCTTTGGAAAGCAAGACCTGCATATTTATTAATAACATCAGGAACAGCAACAGGAGCCCAACTTCTCGGGTTTACTTTTAGCGTAATTGCTCTTCCGTCTTTTACTCGTGATCCCGGAGAAGGAAACATTTTTAAAACCTGAAAAGGTCTGTATTTCGGATTATAGGTTGCGCTGTCTACTTCATAATCGAGACCGGTGTCTTCTAATATTTTGACAGCATCTTGTACAGATTTATTAACAACATTAGGAACAGGAATCTCTTGCCCGTGGTTTGTGTGATACTCCAGCCAACGAAATGTAAGCCATACCAATCCCACGAAAACTGCGACTGCCACTAATAAATTAACTAAAACTTTCCAATTGAAAAGTGATTTAAGCATATTTAAAAATACTTGAATTATATGGCAAATATAACTAATAATTTTTGATTGTACTTTTTATTTAAAAGAATTAGTATTTGGCTTCAAATTTTATAAAATTCAATTTGTGCATGATATAATTTCATTAAATTTGCCTTAAATGATATAAACCGATATGAGCAAAAAAGATGTTGCCGTAGTGATGGGTGGCTATTCTGATGAATATAAAGTTTCCCTGAAAAGTGGACAATTGATCTACGATTCTTTAGACAGAGACTTATATAATGTATACAAAATTGTTATTCTGAAAAACGAATGGTATTTTTTAGATGAAAAAGAAAATAAACTTCCCATCAACAAAGGAGATTTTTCGGTTTCTTTAAATAGCAATGAAACTTTAAAATTCGATGTCTGTTTCAACATTATCCACGGAAATCCCGGTGAAAATGGGATTTTGCAGGCATATTGGGACGCAATAGGACAAACTTACACAGGTTGTGACTTTTATCAAAGTGCTTTAACGTTTAATAAAAAAGATACTTTAGCGGTTTTATCAAAATATGGAATTCCTTCTGCGAAAAGTATTTATTTAAGAAAAGGTGAAAAGATTAATGTAGACGAGATCGTAGAAACTCTTGGTCTTCCAGTTTTCGTAAAACCAAATCAATCAGGATCTTCACTCGGGATTTCTAAAGTGAAAGAGGCTTCTGAACTTATTGCCGCAACAGAAATTGCTTTTAAAGAAGATGATGAAATTTTAATTGAAAGTTTTCTCAACGGAATGGAAGTTTCTGTAGGAGTTGTTGATTTTAAAGGCGAAACCGTTGTACTTGGAATCACAGAAATTGTTCCTAAAAATGAATTTTTCGACTACGAAGCTAAATATGAAGGAGCTTCAGAAGAAATTACTCCGGCAAGAATCGATGAAGAAACCACAAAAAGAGTAGAAGAAATTGCAAAAAGAGCGTATAATTCTTTAGGAATGAGTGGTTTTTCCAGAAGTGAATTTATTCTGATGGACGGAATTCCTTATATGCTTGAAATGAATACCAATCCAGGATTTTCTCCGGCAAGTATTCTCCCGCAACAGGCAAAAATCTACGGAATATCCATCAAAGATCTTTGCGGAAACGAAGTTGAAAAAGCACTGAATAAAAAAAATTAGAGTCTCGAAGATGAATGTTGGAAGATCGAAGTTAGTCACTTTGTTTTTTTTTAACTTATCGTTCTAACTCATAACTTATAATTAAATCAAGCATGAAAATTGCCGTTTTTCCGGGATCTTTTGATCCTATCACATTAGGACATTACGATATTATTGAGAGAGCTGCGGCACTTTTCGACAAAGTAATCATAGCGATCGGACAAAATTCTCAGAAGAAATATATGTTTCCGCTCGAAAAAAGAATGGAATTTATACAAAATTCAGTTGCCGAATTTCCGAATGTAGAAGTAGATCATTTTGAAGGCCTTACTGTTGATTTTTGTTTTGAGAAAAATGCACAGTTTATTTTAAGAGGTTTAAGAAATCCTGCCGATTTTGAATTTGAAAAAGCCATTGCTCATACCAATCGTACTTTGGCTCACAAAAAACTGGAAACTGTTTTCTTACTGACCTCATCAGGAAAATCTTTTATCAGCAGCAGTATCGTAAGAGAAATCATCAACCATAAAGGAGAATACGAATTGCTCGTTCCTGAAGCGGTGAGAGTAGAATAATAAAATAATAGATTTTATTATTTCCGATTTTGTCATTCCGGAGGAATCTAACCTTTATTAGATTAGCCAAGATTCCTCTGGAATGACAAACTAAATTTTATATTTAAAATTTTCTTTAAATAATTTATTATAAAGATTGAAAGTAATTGACTTTCTGTAAACCAATGCACGAACAGTTCAACTTTGCCATAGAAATTCTTGGGACGATATCTTTTTCGATGTCGGGAAGTTTTGCTGCGATGCAAAAAAGACTTGATCCTTTCGGGGTACTGATTATCGCTTTTGTTACCTCAGTGGGTGGCGGAACGGTGCGAGATCTGCTTTTAGACATACCTGTTTTCTGGATGCATGATCTTTTGATGTGCGGTTTAATCTTGGCGACAAGTATTTTTTCTATGGTTTTTAAATCAATTGAAAAAAACTTTAAAGTCACCTTATTTTTTTTCGATAGTTTCGGATTGGGATTGTTTACCATAATAGGTATTCAGAAAGGTCTGCATTTAGATATTCATCCTTTAATTTGTATTGGCTTAGGAACCATCACCGGTTGTTTCGGAGGGATTATCAGAGACATTTTACTCAATAGAATCCCTTTGATTTTTCGAAAAGAAATCTACGCAAGTGCATGTATTATCGGCGGTTCAACATTTTTATTGCTTACGCATTTTACCACACTTTCTTATACTTTTATACAGATTTTCACTATCTTAATGATTGTAAGCATAAGAACTTTAGCCGTAAAATATCATTGGCAAATGCCTAAATTTTATGGTTATGAAAGTAATTCTGAAATGTAGTGCAGATAATTTCTTTAATTAATTAAAAAAAATAAAAAATGCACCAAATTAAATTGATGCATTTTATTTTATCGAAAAGAGCAGTTCTTAAAATTTCCCTCTCTGTCTCATATTTGGGTTATGCATATGCTTTTGCATCGTTGGCATTTTCAACTGATCTTTCATCATTTTAATCTGATCCGTCATCATTCCCGCAGTATCAAGCCTTTTTGCTTCTTCTAAAAGTCTTTGTCCTTCCTGTCTTCTGCCTTTAGAAATTGCTCCTGCTGCCAAATTTAAAGTAGCCATCGCTCTGTCGTGCTTCATATTCAAACCATATTCCAAGGCTTTTTTCATTAAAGGTTCTACTTTGGTAGGATGATCCTGAGCCAAAACTAACCCCTGTAAATAGTGGTAATAACCGTATTGGTTTTTGTGCAGTTCGGCTTTGTAATCTTTGATATTATTCAAAAACTTTGTGGCTTTTACCATGTCCTGTTTTCTCAGATGCCAAAAAGCTAAAAGGATATTTTCGTTTTTAAAAAACAGAAAAATAGGTAAAGCCGACAAAAGGAAAACTACAATTCCCCATCCCAGATTTCTTGTGAAAATCATCATGTAAAGACCTCCAAGAATAAGAAGAGCTGCTACTGCGATTTTTATGTATTTATTCATTATTAAAATTTAGAAGTGCAAAGATAATAAATTTGGTTGATTGTTGGTTGTTTAGCCTTGATTCGTAAATCAAAGTATCACCTTTTAATCATTAATTCTTTCATACGTCTGAAAGCAAAAATCGTATTGATTTTTCTCATCCTTTTCATGACAAATCTCTTCAGAAAGTTTCCAGATTTTAGAATTAATTTTAGGAAAAAACGTATCTGCTTTTAATTGAGTTTTAACCAAAGTAACTTCCAATCTGTCAGCAATTTCCATTGTTTGCTCATAGATATTTCCACCACCTATGATGAAGATATTTTCATCGATTTTTTTAGCAAACTTTACAGCTTCTTTAATGCTTCCTACAATCAAAACTCCCTCCTGAAACCAGTCTTTTTTTCTTGAAACTACAATATTGGTACGGTTCGGAAGTGCTTTACCGATACTTTCGTAAGTTTTTCTTCCCATAATGATAGGATGTCCCGATGTGAGTTCTCTAAAATGTTTTAAATCTTTCGGAAGATGCCAAAGCAACTGGTTATCAGAACCAATTTCATTTTTTTCTCCCATCGCCACCACTATTGTTGTCATTCAATTTATTTTCTACAAAATTAGCACATAATTTGTATATTTGGGTAGCAGGAAAATTTAAAAATCAAATGATATGATTTTCTCCGTTGAAAAATACGTTGAACTGAGAAAAAATCAAATCAATAAACTATTAAAAACATTATAAAAATTCAGATATGAAAAACAAAGGTTGCATGAGCGCCGGAACCATCGGTATTGCTCTTCTAATTATCGTTGCAGTATTATTTTTCTGGGGGAAAAACGGATACAACAACTTCGTTACCAAAGAACAAAATGTAAACACCAAATGGTCTAATGTGGAAACCGTTTATCAAAAACGAGCCAACCTGATTCCCAATTTGGAAAGAACCGTAAAATCTTATTCTAAATTTGAGCAGGAAACTTTAACTAAAGTAATCGAAGCACGTTCAAAAGCTACATCAATCAACATCGACCCAACCAATTTAACTGAAGCAGATTTGGCTAAATTTCAGGCTGCACAGGGAGAATTATCCGGTGCATTAAGCAGATTGATGGCTGTTGTAGAATCTTACCCGAATTTAAAAGCAGATCAGCAATACATTAATTTCCAGAGAGAATTTACAGCAATCGAAAACAGTATAAGAACAGAAACTGTATATTATAACAGTGCGGCTCAGGAATACAACACTTCTATTAAAACATTCCCGAATAATATTCTGGCGAATTTCACCAATTTCAAAGAGAAACCTTACTTTAAAGCGGCTGCAGGAGCAGAAAAAGCACCGGAAGTTTTCACAGAATAATGAGTCAATATCTAACAGATCAACAAATAGCTTCCCTTGTGGAAGCTATTCAGTCGGCAGAAAATCATTCTACCGGAGAAATTCGTGTGCATATAGATTCTACTACCGATAGCGACAATGCCAAAATTGCTTTTGAAGTTTTTAATGAATTGTGTAAAGATAAAACTGCAAATAAAAACGCAGTGCTTTTTCATATCAATTTTGAACAAAAATATCTTACCATAATTGGTGACACCGGCATTCACGAAAAAGTAAGCCAAGCGTATTGGGATCATCTTCATGATTTTATTACTTCAGAATTTGCAAAAGGTAATTATCATAAAGCCTTAAAAAGTGCAATTCTGGAAACCGGTCTCGAACTCAAAAAACATTTTCCTGTAACAGGAGAAAACCTCAACGAACTTCCCAATGAGATTACATTCTCTTAAAATACTGTTTTCATTTTTATGTATCTGCTTTTACAATTTTGTATCTGCACAATACACTATTCCTGAAAAACCAACGGTTTTATATCCTGTATATGACGAAGGAAATCTTCTTACTCATCAGGAAAAAAATGAACTCAACAATAAGCTCATCAAATTTGCAGATTCTACCTCAACCGAAATTGAGGTAATCATTATTCCATCAACCAAAGGAGAAGACATAAATTATCTCGCAACTATGTTTGGTGAAAAATGGGGAATCGGGCAAAAAAATGTTGACAACGGAGTTGTTTTCCTTATTGCAACCGAAGACAGAACCATGTCTATACAGCAAGGAAGAGCTGTAGAACAATATTTAACAGCATCTGTTGCCGGGCAAATTCTGGATTACATTGTTACTCCAAAATTCAAACAGGGAAAATGGTACGAAGGCATCAACGGAGGAACTTCTGCAATCATGGAAGCCGTTCAGGGAAAATTTAAACCTTTAGCCAGCCAAAAGAAATCAGGAGACATTAATATTTCTAAATTAATCCTCATCGGATTCGTGATTTTCATTATTCTTATTATCCTTTTCAAAAACAGAGGCGGTGGTGACGATGATGGCGATGTCATTCTCAGCAGAAGAGGTCGCAGAAATTACCCAGGTGGATTCTTTCCATTCCCAGGAAGTTTTGGAGGTGGTGGATTCGGCGGTGGAAGCTCAGGAGGCAGTGGCGGTTTTGGAGGATTCGGCGGTGGCGGAAGTTTCGGAGGCGGTGGCGCTTCTGGTGGATGGTAGAATTAGAAGATAACCATAACCAAACGAAGTTTTAAGAATGTTTATTTAATTATTTTATTATAAAAGTTTTATTTGAAATTACATCTAGTTTAATCTCAATACAATATTCATAATAATTTCCATAATCTTTGTCATTCCGTAGGAATCCAAACTCAGCATTTAAGATTCTTACGGAATGACTTTTTTAAAAAATTTGATAAAAATAAATAACCTGCCACTTTTGATCGATATTTTCATTTACAAAGCTCGTAAAATGTTTTTATCATGGGAAAATCACATTTCTATTATTAAATCTCCATTTTATGATTAAAAAATCATTAAAATGATATAAAACCTCTCTTTACTTCATTTTTTTTTCATTATATTTACTAAAAACAGGTTTTATGAAGAAAACACTGGTGGTTTTTGCGCATCCTTATCTGGAACACTCAAACTCAAATGTAGAGTTAATTAACTTCTACGTTCGTCATCAGCATTTTACTTTGCGCGACCTTTACGAAGAATATCCCGACTTTCATATTGCAGCATTTCGTGAGAGAAAAAGACTAAAAAATTACGACCGTTTTATCTTTCAGTTTCCTATAATCTGGTTTGGGATGCCGCCTTTATTAAGACTGTGGATCGATGAAGTTTTTGACAGAAACTGGCTGAATGAAGGAGAAGAAAACCCTTTGGAAAACAAAGAAGTTTACATTGTCGTAACAACGGGAGGTAAAGAAAGATCTTTCAGCAAAGAAGGTACATATCAATATACAATCGATGAATTAATCAGCGGACTTATTGTTTCGTTAAAAGTTTTTAAAGCCAATATTAAAGATATTGTTATTGTGTACGAAGCCAACAAGCTTTCAAAAAAAGAAATCATCTTACAAAAACAAAAATTTGCAAAACTATTAGATCAGTAAAATGGAATCAACATTAACAATGAATACCCTACTCTTCCTAGGCGTTGCCATTATTATGGTTCCGCTAGCCAGAAAATTGGGTTTAAGTTCTGTTATTGGTTATATTTTAGGTGGAATTATCATCGGACCTTACGTTCTGAAACTGACAGGAAAAGATGTTGATGATATTATGCACGCAAGTGAGTTTGGAGTGATCATGCTTTTATTTTTAGTAGGATTAGAATTAGAGCCAAGAAAGTTTTGGGAAATGCGGAAGAAAATTCTTGGTCTAGGAATGACACAGATGGCGCTTACAACTGCGCTTTTATTCCTTATTTTCATTGTGGTAGGATGGAAAACTGATAAAGCCGTTGCTGTTGCCATGTGTTTTGCGCTCTCCTCCACAGCAATTGTTTTACAGACGTTGCAGGAAAAAAACAACTTTAAAACTGTTGCAGGTGAAGCTTCATTTTCTACCTTGCTGTTTCAGGATATAGCAGTAATTCCTATTTTGGCAATTCTGCCTTTGCTTGCACATTCTAAAGTGAAACAGAATGGAAATGAAGTACAGGTTTTAATTCAAAAACTTCCGGAATGGCTTCAGGCAGGAACGGTAATTATGGGAGTTGTCATACTAATTTTATTAGGTCGGTATGTCTTCGTGCCTTTTTTACGATACGTTTCAAAAGCCGGAATGACAGAATTATTAACTGCTTCTTCCCTATTTTTAGTGATCGGAGTTTCAGAATTGATGGTTTCTATTGGTCTCTCTCCCGCTTTAGGTGCTTTTTTGGCAGGTGTAATGTTGGCAAACAGTGAATTCAGACACGAATTGGAAGCACAAATAGATCCTTTCAAAGGATTACTTCTGGCGGTATTTTTTGTCAGCGTGGGTTCTACCATGAATTTTAATGTGATTGTAGCAGATCCTTTATTTATTTTTACTACGGTTTTTGCGGTTTTGACTGTTAAATTTCTTGTACTTTTTGGTATCGGTAAGTTTTTCAAATTAGATACTCCTCAAGGATTATTCTATGCATTTGCTCTTTCTCAGGTGGGAGAATTTGCTTTTGTACTCATCAATTACGGCTCAGATTTGTATCTTTTCGGCAAAGAACTGAATGCACAATTGATGGCTGTAACGGCAATTACCATGTGTATTACTCCATTTCTTTTAATCATTAATGATAAAATTATTACGCCTGTATTTCTTCGGAGAACTCCTGAAGAACAAAGTGATTTTAATATCCTTGATAACAATAATATTACGCAGAAGAAAATCATCATTGTGGGTTTTGGTCATTTCGGAAGTACGGTAGGACGTTTATTAAAAGCAAATAAAATTAAAGCAACAGTTCTCGACCGAGATGCTGATCGTGTGAAAATATTGAGAAGTTATGGCTTTAAAGTATATTACGGCGATGCAACAAGAATTCCTGTTTTACGAGCCGCAGGAATTGACGATGCCGAAATTTTGATCTTATGTCTGGATAGCTCCGGAGATAATAAATTCATAGCAGAATTGGTGAGTGAACATTATCCTAATATAAAAATCTTTGTAAGAGCAAAAAACAGAATAGATGCCTATTCATATCTCAACAACGGAATAGAAAACATTTATCGTGAAACCTTAGGAACTGCGGTAGATATGGCGGTAGACGTTCTTCACGAAACAGGAATGCGAAAATATGCAGCAAGACGTCTCGGTCAGCGTTTTATGGCAATCGATAAAGCATCCATCAGAAAACTGGCAAAAGCTGACAATGATGACGAAATCCGTCTTTTCACTACAAAAGAAATCCTCCAGAGAGAGGAGGAATTATTAGCTTACGACAATCTTAATTTTGATGGTAAAAATTGGGAAGACTCTTCATCATCCGCAGAAGAAGACGATGAAGATCATAAAGATTAAATTATTCAATCGTTACACTTCCACCACTGCTTTCTTCTTTTTTAACAGTCGTTAGATTTCCTTTTTTGTATACACTCACGCTTCCTCCGGATGAAGCTTCGGCATCTACTGTAGAACTTGCGCTCATTTCCAGACTTGCACCACTGGAAGCTTCTGCTTTCAGATTTTCAACAACTACGCCTTTTCCACTAATACTACTTCCTGAAGAAGAACTTACATTTGCATTTTTTGATTTACCCGAAATAGAAAGACTTGCACCAGAAGAAGCATCAACATTAAGATCTACAGCCCAGACTTTCCCTTCAAAACTACTGCTGCTGTCAACAGATAAGTCGAGATCGTTTGCTTCGATGTGACCTGTAATACTCGCTGCGCTGGAAGCTTCAATATCTGTTTTTTCTTGCATAAATTTATCTTTCACATCTATACTTGCAGCAGAATTGGCGACTAACTTTACAAAATCTTTAGCATAAATTTTTGCGGTCACTTTATTGGTATTCATCACCCTGATTCCGGATTTATAATGAATGTGTACTTTTCCGCCACTGTTTTCAACCAAAATTTCATCGATAATATTTGCCGGTGCAGAAATTACTATTTTTTCGACATCAGATTTAATAACTTCCGCTTCTATTGCCTGAGAAACTTCAATTTCGTCAAAATCTCCGCTAATTTCTTTTTGTTTAAGAGGTCCGTGGTCTTTGTTGGTAACATCAGGAAGCCATTTTGACTTTTCAGATTTTTCGTTGCAGGCAGACAGAATAACAAATCCTGAAAAAAGTAACATTGTAGAATATTTCATGGTTCGATTTAATAATTTAATGGTATACTGTTAATGACAACTAAAGTATAAAAAATATTACATCCTTTGAAATAATATTCATAATACTTGATGTGTAATACCCGAAATAAGTAATTGCAATAATTTATCAATTACTTTTAATATCTTTATCCTTTAATAAAACTTATGAATTCTTCTTCAGGAGTCTGCATAACGCTATAAAACATTATAAATTACGTATGAAAAACATTTCATCAGCATTGTTAATTTCTGCTTTGGCATTCAATTATTCTTGTACAACAATGAAAACAACAGACATCAAACAGGAAATTCCTGTACCGGATTCTTCCCTTTCATCAAATCCTTTCATGAAAAAAAGTAAGCTTCAGTACGAGGCTCCGGAATTTGATAAAATAAAAGACGAACACTTCAAACCTGCTTTTGAATTTGGTTTAAAACAGCACGATGCCGAAATTCTTGCGATTGCCAACAATCCTAAAGCTGCAACTTTTGAAAACACCATCGTTGCTCTGGAAAAAAGCGGTGAAGTTTTGAAAAGAGCAATTATTGTATTCTCCAACCTTACAAGCGCCAATACAAACCCCACTCTACAAGCTCTTGACGAAGAATTTGCTCCTATTTTCGCGGGACATTCTGATAAAATGTATCTGAACGAAAATTTATATAAAAGAATACAGTCTATTTCCGAAAACGGCTTAGATTCTGAAAGTAAAAGATTGTTGCAATATTATAAACAAAACTTTGAGATTGCAGGTGCAAATCTTTCTGCTGCCGACAAAGAAAAACTGAAGCAAATCAATCAGGAGATGGCATCTTTGTCAACACAATATTCTAATAAATTGCTTGAAGCAAGAAAAGAAGGCGGAATTATCATCGACAACGTAAATGAATTGGACGGACTTTCTGCTGACGAAATTGCGGCTGCAGCAGCAGATGCCAAAACTACAGGAAAAGATGGCAAATATCTTTTAGCTCTACAGAATACAACACAGCAACCTGTTTTACAAAACCTTACCAACAGAGCAACCCGTGAAAAAGTTTTTAAAGCTTCATGGATGAGAGCCGAAAATGACGGAAACAGCGACACGAGAGAAACTATTGAAAAACTGGCAAAACTAAGACTGAAAAAAGCTCAGGTTTTAGGTAAAAAAAGTTTCGCAGAATGGAAACTTCAGGATCAGATGGCAAAAACTCCCGATGCTGCCGTTAAACTGATGAATCAATTGGCAACTCCGGCGGTAGAAACTGCAAGACGTGAAGCAAAAGATATTCAGGATTTAATAGATCAGCAAAAAGGTGGTTTCAAATTGGAACCATGGGATTGGAATTTCTATGCTGAACAGGTAAGAAAAGCAAAGTTCGACTTAGATGAAAATCAAATTAAACCTTATTTTGAAATTACAACTGTTTTGGAAAAAGGAGTTTTCTTTGCTGCTGAAAAATTCTACGGATTAACCTTTAAAAAAAGAACAGATCTTCCCGTTTATCATCCGGATGTTGTAACTTATGAAGTTTTCGATCACGACAGAAAATCTTTAGCCATTTATTATTTAGATTTCTACACAAGAGATTCTAAAAATGGTGGAGCTTGGATGAGTAATTTCGTAGAGCAGTCTTATCTTTTAGGAACAAAACCAGTGATTGTAAACTGCTATAATTATCAGAAACCTGCTCCCGGAAAACCTTCATTAATTAGTTATGATGATGTTACCACAATTTTCCATGAATTTGGTCACTCAATTCACGGAATGTTTGCAAGCCAGAAATATCCATCACTTTCAGGAACCAATGTACCGAGAGATTTTGTAGAATTCCCTTCTCAAATTAACGAACATTGGGCTTTAGATCCTGTCGTTCTGAAAAATTATGCGATTCATTATGAAACAAAACAACCGATTCCGCAGGCTTTGGTGGATAAGATTAAAAAAGCAGCGACTTTCAACCAAGGTTATATGACTACAGAGTTGGTTTCTGCCGCAGCTTTAGATATGGATTGGCATTCCGTAACCAGCGAAGGACAGCTTCTTCCTGTTTTAGATTTTGAAAAACAATCTTTAAAAAATCACGGATTTACTTTATATACCGTTCCGCCAAGATACCATACTCCATATTTTGCACATATTTGGGGAGGTGGTTATTCTGCAGGATATTATGCTTATTTATGGTCTGAAACCTTAGACAGCGATGCCTGGGAATGGATCATGAAAAACGGTGGACTTACCAGAGAAAACGGAGATCGTTTTAGAAAACATATCTTATCTGTAGGAAATTCTGTTGATCTGAATCAGGCATTCAGAGATTTCACAGGACATGATCCGGATATTAAGCCGTTGTTGAGAAACAGAGGTTTTATTAAATAAATTTTTAAAAGCATTCAATTTTGGATGCTTTTTTTGATATTCTAATTCAATTTGTAAAAATAAATTAACAAAAAAACAGAATGTACATTCAGAAATAAATATATTTGGAGATAATTTAACTAAAGAAAATCTCCTTACACCCATGAATTATTTAACATTAATGAGCTTATCTTGGCAACATATATTGATTCTTTTAATAGTTTTTATTCTACCATATTTTATTCCTACGTTTGTAGCTTACAATAGAAAGAAATCGAATACATTGGGTATATTTATGCTTAATCTACTTTTAGGATGGTCATTAATTGGTTGGATAACAGCTTTAGTCTGGGCTCTGTCTAATAACGAAAGTAGCCAACAAATAATTATTAATTCTGCGAATCCGAAAAGTGATTATTCTCCTATCGATCAATTAACTAAATTGCATCAACTACATGAAAAAGGGGTTATTACTGATGAAGAATTTACCAATCAAAAAAATAAATTACTTGGCTAAATTCTAATAAACAGTTAGTGATTTTATAATTAAAATAAAAAGAAATGACTTGCCCTTGTTGCTCAGAAAAACCCTACGAAGACTGCTGCAAACCTTATCACAGCAGAGAAAAATACGCTCCAACAGCAGAAGCTTTGATGCGTTCACGATTTTCTGCTTTTGCAATTCCGAATGGGGAATATCTTATGGAAACAACATCTCCAAGCAAGAGACAATTCCACAATACAAAAGATCTTCAGGAATGGGGAGAGATCAATACATGGACGAAACTCGAAATTGTAGACAAACCATCGATGAATAAAGTAGAATTCAAAGCACATTATACTGATGAAGACGGGCAAAACCAAATTCACCACGAATTATCGCTCTTTAAAATGATTCAAAACCGTTGGTATTATGTTTCAGGTGAATTTTTAGATTAATTTTTGCTTTATTCAATTCAAAAAAATGTCCGGAAAAAATCCGGACATTTATATTATTGAAAAATGTTTTTCTTAGTGAGCTTCGTTTCCATCAACTCCATGAGCGTGACCGTGAGACAACTCCTCCTCTGTTGCAGGACGGGTATTTAAAATTTCAACCTGAAAATCTAAAACTTTCCCAGCCATCGGATGATTAAGATCTGCTACCACAACGTCCGGAGTAACTTCTACTACAAATGCCTGGAAATTATTTCCTGCGTTATCTGTTAAAGGCAAAATAGCTCCTACAGGCGGAATTCCTGCTTCTGCAAACATATCGATTGGCAATTGTGCAATAGCATCTTCTTGTTTTTCACCGTAAGCTTCTTCCGGCTGAATAACAAAGTCAGCTTTATCGCCAGCTTTTAATCCTAAAATATTTTGTTCAAATTTTGGAATCATCATCCCTACACCATACAAAAAGGTAAGTGGGTTTTCTGATGTTGTTTCTTCTACAAGAACTTTACTTCCATCCTCTTCAATAGTGTGAAGTATGTAGCTTACTGCTACAACGTGATTGTGATCAATTGTCATAATTTTTCTTTTTTTCGTGAGATTTTTCACGATTAACGGCGCAAATATACTGTTTTTGAAATCATTGACTAACGAAATTCAATAAAAGAAATCTTAAAACAAACATTGATATCCTTATCGTTTCCTTACTTCTTCTTTTTTCTTTTGTCTTAAAACATAGAGATATAGACTTTCTACTTTTTTTCTTGCCCAATCTGTTTTTCTCAAAAACTTCAGAGAAGAATTAATACTCGGATTGTCTGTAAAACATTTGATGTTAATCTGTTCGCCTAGTTTTTCAAATCCCTGATAATATTCTACTAATTCCTCAAGAATATGATCAAGACGTTTTCCGTGTAGAGGATCTTTAGATTGCTGTTCCATAATGGTGTAAAGTTAAAGATTTCATTTTTAAACTAACATTATGAGAAACTCTTTAGATTTTATTTAAAATTGAATTTGGTTACAGACAACATTGAAACAAACAAACTGCAACTGCATTTGGTTTAAATTGAATTGCGTAAGAAAAGTAATTTCCAAAATAAAATATGACCGCTCAAAATTTTGCCCTCCGCCAAGGTTTTCTATTAAGAATAGATTAATTTAGCCATACCATTATCACAAATGTTTATCTAAAATAAAGTTGAGATGAGTAGAAATACAGACGCCAATAAAAAAATTCACAATAAAAAAATTGCCGATAAAAAACGTAAAATTCAGGAAGCCGAACTGAAAAGGAAAAACCGATTAAAGGAAATGCGTAAAAATACCAACGAAAAATTAGCCACAGAAAAGGAAAAAGAATCTTAATATGATGAAAATCCTCCATACCGCCGATTGGCATTTAGGTAAAAAATTAGATCGTTTTTCTCGTCTGGAAGAACAGGTGTTGGTTTTAAATGAAATTGTGGAAATTGCTGATGAACAAAATGTTGATTTGATTTTAATTGCCGGAGATTTATTTGATAATTTTAACCCGAGTGTAGAAGCAACAGAGCTTTTTTATAAAACACTAAAACGTTTATCCTTAAACGGCAAACGTCCTGTAATCGCGATTTCCGGAAATCATGATTCGCCCAATCTTATTGATGCTCCGGATCCTTTGGCAAGAGAATGCGGAATTATTTTAATCGGTCATCCGAAAGCGAAAATTAATCCTTTTGAATTAAAACATTTCAAAATTTCAAATTCAGGGGAAGGTTTTATCGAACTGAAACTTAAAAGCCTGAACTTTCCTGTCAGAATTTTACACACTCCTTATGCCAACGAAATTCGTCTTAAAGAATATTTCGGTGAAAATAAAGAGGAAGAACTCAACAAAGTTTTAGCTGAAAACTGGTTGGAAATTGCTGATGAATTTTGCGATCAACATGGAGTTAATCTCTTAATGGCACATTTGTATATGAACAAAAAAGGTGAGCCAATTATTGAAGAACCCGAAGGTGAAAAGCCCATTAAAATCGGTAATGCAACGCTTATTTATTCAGATATTATTCCTTCTCAGATTCAATATACTGCTTTAGGGCATCTTCACGGTTTCCGGAATATAGGAACGACAGAAAAACCTGTTGTCTATTCATCTTCTCCACTTTGCTACAGTTTTAGTGAAGCCGGACAAACAAAATATGTTACAATCATAGAAGCGGAACCCAATAAAGAGGTATCGTATGAAAAGTTACCGCTTAAAAACGGAAAAAAACTGGTGAGAAAGACCTTCGATTCTGTTGAAAAAACGATAGAATGGCTCAATGAAAATCCTTACAGTTTGGTAGAACTCACTTTAGAAAGCGAAACTTTTTTAAAAGCCGAAGAAAGAAAAATGATCTATCAGTCTCACAACGGAATTGTACATCTTATTCCGAAGGTGAAAAATCAGGAATTTAGTGAAAACAGATTGCAGGAAATTAATCTCAATCAGGATATTCAGCTATTGTTTAATGATTATTTTAAATCTAAAAACGGAGGTCAGGAAGCTAATGAAGAACTCATCGATCTGTTTAACGAAATTTTAAATCCTTAAAAAATGATTCCTATTCAATTAACCATCGAGGGTTTATATTCTTATCAGGAACGCCAGAAAATCGACTTCAAAAATCTTACAGAAGCCGGATTGTTTGGAATTTTCGGAGCAGTCGGTTCTGGAAAATCATCGATTTTGGAAGCTATTTCGTTTGCGCTGTATGGCGAAACAGAACGCTTGAATATGCGTGACAAAAGAGCTTATAATATGATGAATCTGAAATCTAATTCTTCTTATATAGAGTTTGATTTCATTAATCACGAAAATAAAATCTTCCGGGCAACTCGTGATTTTAAAAGAAATTCTAAAAAATTTGATGATGTAAAGCCTTCTTCTGTTACGTTTTATGAAAAGATCAATGACAAATGGATTCCTTTGGATCATTCAAATTCAGAAAAAATCATTGGCTTGAGTTATGCCAATTTCAAGCGAACAATCATTATTCCGCAAGGTCAGTTCAAAGAATTCTTAGAACTCGGAGCGACTGAGAGAACGAATATGATGAAGGAAATTTTCAATCTTCAGCGTTTCGATCTTCAGAATAATGTCTCGGTTTTGAATGCTAAAAACAGATCAGAACTCGATCAGTTGGAAGGTCATCTGAAAGGTTTTGAAGAAGTGAATGAAGAGCAGATTTCTATAAAAAAAGAAGACCTATCTGTTGAAAACCAAAAACTCGAAGCCATACAAATTGAGTTTAAGCAAATACGAGAAAAATACGAGCAACTCAAAAATTTAAAAACAGATTTTGAACTTCTAAAACAGAAAAAAGAAGATTTTAAAAAACTTTCTCTTGAAAAAAACGACATTGATATTTTAGAAACAAAAACAGAACTATTTGATTTGGTTTATCGTGTTTTTAATCCTTTAATAAATGAACAGAATAAGCTTCAGAAAGAAATTGAGTTTCATCAAAAAAACAAAGAAAACGAAACAAAAATTCTGGCGGAAACTGAAAAACAATTCAATTCTTTAAAAGAACAACTTACAGCCATTTCACCGAAGTTTCAAGCATTGCATCAATCAAAAATTCAGGAAAATGATTTGAATTTAATCTTACAAATGCTGAGTTTTTCTGATGAAATTAAAGTTTTAAAGGATAGAACAAAAAAAGGTTCTGAAAAAGTACAGGAAGTCGAAACGAATAATAAACTCATTGAAAAAAAGCTTAGTGAGCTTACAAAAGAAACAGAGATTTTAAAATCTCAAAAAATAGATTCAAATTTATTGATTACTGTCGGAAACTGGTTTTTAGAAAATAAAAATCTGAGCGAATCATTAAAAAAACAAAAAGAAAAAACAGATTTAAAAAAAGCTGAGATTGAAACAATTTTATCAGAATTAAAACTAAATAAAATTGATACAGAAAATTTTAAAAATTATTTCAAAACTGAAACTGACACTCTTGAAAATCAGAAAAAAGAACTTTCTGAGAAGCAGAAACACTTGGAAATTCAGCAAAAACTGTCTCATTTTGCCAATGAATTGCATGACGGAGAAGCTTGTCCGCTTTGTGGGTCGCAGGAACATCCAAACATTGTAGTTTTTGAGGATGTACATTCTGAAATTAATGAACTTCAAAAACAAATTGAAAATCTTGAAAATCAAAAACAGGAGATCCAAAAAAAATCTTCAGAAATTGAGAAAATTCTTGACCGAAAAAACATTTTTGAAGAACAGCTTAAATCTGAAGAGAAAGTTTTAAATCAAATTCAGATCAGCATTCAAAATCACGTACAGAATTTCATCTGGAAAGAATTTAATGTTGAAAATGAAGCAGAATTTGAACAAAAACGTCTACAATCTTTTGAAATAGAAAGACAGATTGAAGATCTTGGTAAAACAATAACTCAGGAGCAGAAAAATTTCGACAAAGAACGTGAAACGCTCGACCAATACAACAAAGCTTTAGAAAAATTCAGGCTGGATGAAGCGAAAAAAGCCGAACAGATAAAAACTAATGAAGCCAATCTCAAAATTCTTGACTGGAATAATTATCAGGAAAAGACGATTGCTGAGGTGGAAGAAAGCTATCAAAAACTTGCAATATCTAACCTTGAAATAGAGGAGAATTATCAGAATTTAATTAAAAAAGAAAAAGAACTTTCCCCAAAACTTGCAGAGCAAAAAACGATTGTTTTACAACTTGAAAAAAGAATTCTGGAGCTTGAAAAAGAAATTTCGGAGAACAAAAATAGTATTCAACAATCTTTATCAGATCAGAATTTCACAGATTTAGTTGAGGTTCAAACTATTTTACTGCAGGAAATTAACGTGCAGGAAACAAGGAATAAAATTCAGCAATTCAGAATAGATTTTGAAACCTTAAACAACGGAATTACGGAACTTGAGACAAAACTGAAAAATTTCTCCTTTAATGAAGAGCAGTTTTCGGAAGTCGAAAATCAGTTTATAAGCAAAGAGAAAGAAGCAAAAACGGCGAATGATTCGGTTGTAAAAATTGCCTCGGAAATCGAAAGACTTGAGAAAGAATTTAAGAAAAAAGAAAATCTTTTAACAGAATTATCCAAGCTTCAGAAACGTGCAGAAAACCTGAAAATAATGACCAATCTCTTTAAGGGAGCCGGTTTTGTGCAGTATGTTTCGTCTATTTATCTTCGGCAGTTGTGCGATCATGCAAATATCCGTTTTCATCGAATGACGAGAAATCAACTGAGTCTGCAACTGAACGAAAACAATGATTTTGAAATCGTTGATTATCTGAATGAAGGAAGAAGCCGAAGTGTAAAAACGCTTTCCGGCGGACAGGCTTTTCAGGTTTCGCTGAGTCTGGCTCTAGCTTTGGCAGAAAGTGTACAGTCAAATGCAAAATCTGATAAAAATTTCTTTTTTATCGATGAAGGTTTCGGAACTCAGGATCTGGAATCTGTAAATGTAGTTTTTGAAACTTTGATGAGCCTTCAGAAAGAAAACAGAATCGTAGGAATCATTTCGCACGTTGAAGAGCTGAAAGAAAAAATCCCGATGTCACTGAATATTTCAAAAGATGAGGAAAGAGGAAGTTTGATAGAAATTTCTTAATAATTATTGCTTTTTACTTACATTTAAGTTTTTTAAAATTATGATGCGCCAATTACCTGTTACTTTTTATCCCGGAAAAATTAAAAATACACTATTAATGTTAATCAGTTTAACTTTCGTCATTTTGGGAATTAGTCTGCTAGATAAAAATATTTGGATTGCTGTTCTTAATATTTTCTTTTTCGGAATATGCTTTATCGTTTATGTAATAAATTTTATCCCGAATGCCACATATTTAAAGCTTGAGGAGAGCGGTATTACCATGAAAACTTTATTCAAAACCACTTTTATTCCTTGGGAGGCATTACAAAATTTTGATACTAAGAATATTTTTCTTTTTAAAATGGTTATTTTTAATCTCAAAGATAATCTAATTGATTCAAAAATAAAGTCGAAACAAGGGGCATTTCCTGATACTTATGGTATGTCTGCAAAAAAATTGTCCCATCTTTTAAATGAATATAAGTTTAAATTTGATGATGAAACCAAATAATTGATAACAAACTCCACTAAATAAATTAACGGAGTTTGTTTTATTATACTACTTCACTTGCGGAGCAACTTTTTCGCCAAACAGCTCTATTGAATTCATCATCACTTCATTTTCCGGGGCACCTACATCCATATGACCAATGAATCTTGTAATCCCGAAAATTTCTTTCATATAATTTATTTTGTCAGCAACTTCACTTGCGTTTCCTATAAACAAAGCACCTTCTTTCGCTCTTCCGCCTTCATACTGCATTTTTGTGTATGGAGCCCAACCGCGGGATTTTCCGATTCTGTCCATCTGAGATTTGTAGTTATGAAAATATCCGTCTACAACCTCTTTTTTGTCGCTCACAAAAGTATGCGAGTGAATGGCAATCTGCATTTCAGACTCATCATGTCCTGCTTTACGGTATTCTTGCTTATAAAATTCTATTAAACTTCTAAACTGAATCGGCATGCCGCCAATGATAGCAACTACCAATGGCATTCCCAATTTTGCAGCACTTAGAACCGACTGCGGAGTTCCGCCAACGGCTCTCCAGATCGGAAGTTTTCCATTATTTGTAGCTCTCGGATAAACAGTTTGGTTTTGCATCGGAGCTCGAAGTTTACCCGACCAGGATACGTTTTCTTCTGAATTGATTTTTAGTAATAAATCTAATTTCTCGTCAAATAACTCTTCATAATCATTCAAAGAATATCCATACAAAGGAAATGATTCTATAAAACTTCCTCGTCCAACATATATTTCTGCTCTTCCGTTTGAAATTAAATCTAAAGTTGCAAAATCTTCATATACTTTTACAGGTTCAGATGAACTTAAAACCGTCACTCCGCTTGCCAACTTTATATTTTTGGTGATACTTGCTGCTGCTGCCAAAACCATTTCTGGTGAAGAAACTGCGTAATCAGGACGATGATGTTCCCCCATTGCAAAAACATCTATTCCTACCTCATCCATCAGTTTTACCTGCTCCAGAATTTCACGGATTTTAATTCCTGCATCTTTATATTTTCCGGTTGTCTGGTCGAAAGCTAAATCGCCGAACATTCCTATTCCTAATTCCATATTATTGATTTTAAAAGAACAAAATTAGTTTAATGAATGATTAAAAGCGTTGATGTTTGATAAGAAAAAACTCTACTTTATTCTAATAGCAATCTTTGTCATCCTGAAAGGATCTAAACAAATAGAAATAACTTTGTTGAGATTCCTCCGAAATGACAAACTGAGTGTATAAGTAAATTTTTAACAAAAAAACCAGCCTAAAATTAGACTGGTTTTTATATTTACTTTTTCAAATTCTGATCAAAATAATCTGTTATTTTCTGCACAAGATGCACTCTGTCTTTTCCCACTACGTTATGAGGATGTCCCGGATAAACGAAATAATCTAATTGCACACCGTTATCAACTGCAGATTTGATGAATTTCATAGAATGCTGCCAAACGACAACATCATCCTGTGCTCCGTGAATCATTAACAGTTTACCCTTCAGATTTTGAACCTTATCCAAAAGATTCGAAGTTGCATATCCTTGTGGATTTTCCTGTGGAGTATCCATATATCTTTCACCGTACATGATTTCGTACATACTCCAGTCGATTACTGGTCCACCCGCAACTCCTACCTTGAAAACTTCGGGATGACGAAGCATAAAGCTTGTTGTCATAAATCCTCCAAAACTCCATCCATGTATTCCTAATTTCTGAGAATCTACGTATGGAAGAGATTTCAGATAATCAACTCCTTTTAATTGGTCGTTCATTTCTGTAGTTCCTAAATTTCTGAAAACAGCCTGTTCAAATTTCATTCCGCGATTAGAAGATCCTCTTCCGTCCATTGTGAAAATGATATATCCGTTTTGTGCCATATATTCGTACCAAAGATTTCCTGAAGCCGGAAAAGAATTGGTCACCAACTGCAAATGAGGACCATTGTATAAATATACAATCGCAGGATATTTTTTATTCGGATCAAAATTTGTCGGAAGGATAATCTTTCCATACAGTAAAGTTCCGTCATCTGCTTTCAGATTGATATTTTTAATTTCAGGTCTCTGATAATTTTTTAACGGATTTTCAGCCGTCAGAAGATTAGTAGATTTCAGAGAATTGGTATTGATGATATTGGCAACTCTTGGTGTATTCGAGTTGGTGTACATATCATACAAATAATTTCCGTCTTTGCTTAAAACTCCGGAATGCATTCCTTCTGCATTGTCCAATTTTTGAGTTTTGAATGTTGCCCAGTTGATTCTGTACAAATGTCTTTCTGTAGGACTTTCCTGAGTAGAAACATAATAAATTTCTTTTTTCTTTTCATTGAATCCTAAAATATCGGTTACTAACCAATCTCCTTTTGTGATCTGAGCAATCAATCCTTTCTCCAAACTGTAGTAGAACAAATGATTGTAACCGGTTCTCTGACTTTGCCAAATGAAATCAGTAGTAGAATTAGGGAAAAATAATAAAGGATGTTGTGGCTCAACATATTTACTGTCGGTTTCCTCGAATAAAGTTTTTACTAAATTCCCTGTAGCAACGTCGTATTGATTCATTTTTAAATGATTCTGACCTCTGTTGAGAACTCCTATAAAAATATATTTAGAATCCGGACTCCATGTAACTGCCGTTAAATACTGATCCTTTTCGCCTTCAATTTTCAGGAAGGTAGTTGATTCATTTTTGATATTGTAAATACCCAAAGTCACTTCATGAGACGTTTTTCCCGCCATTGGATATTTGATGTTGGTATTAACAGCAGGAGTTACAGACCAGTCGATGATCGGATAATCTGCAACCATTTTCTGATCCATTCTGTAGAATGCTACACTTTGAGAATCTGGAGCAGGAAAAATCCCTGAATCTATTCCGAATTCATTTCTGTGAACATTTGAAGATCCATTGAGGATATTTTCATCAGAATCATTAGTTACTGCAATAGCTTTTCCGTTTTTGCTGATGAATAAATTGTTCTTTACCGTGTAAGCAAAAGTCTGGTTATCTGCAAACATTTTCATGTTTGAAACGTTCTCATCCATTGCAGATGAACGTTTTACTTTCCAGTCGTTTCCTGATTTTTCTACCCAATATATTTGATTATTGGCAATGAAATAACCATATGAATTGCTAACAAATTTAATAGGAGGAACGTTTTTCAGCTTTTTATCTGCAAAATTTTTGTTGAGCTGCGTCAGAGAAACCAAAGTATCTTGTTTGTTGGTTTTCAGATCCGTTACCAAATATCCACCTTTTACTGCCTGAATGTAAGATTTACCATCATCTGACCACGAAAACTGCGAGATATTTTTCACTGCAAGATTACTTCTCAGTCCGTTTACAGCTTCTGCCATGGTAAATTTCTGGGTCTGTGCAAATGCAGATCCTCCCAAAACAACCATCAATAAAGATAATTTATATAATTTCATTGGATAAAAATTGAATCTGTCAAAAGTAAGAAATAAAAACCACCCGTTAAAAAATGCTAAATTAAAAGATCTGAGTATTTGAATTCACCTATTTAAATGAGTCATAAAAAACTAAAATATTATAACCAAAAGTCTGTAATTCGATGATTCCCCTCCTTTGGAGGGGTGGCGAAAATTCAAAGAATTTTTGACGGGGTGGTTTTAGCCGTGATAGAAACGGTTACCCCACAGCAAACGAAGGAAAAGCATTGGCGCGAGGAGTATGAGTGTATAGCGCGAAAAGCTTCTAAAAAATAACAAAGTTTACCGTTAAATCATTTCTTATCCTAAATCAATGAATCGGGTATCGTTCTTGCTATAGATTTGCATCATACAATAACAATAAAAAATAAATATAATGGCTACAAAATGGAATTTAGACCCTACGCACAGTGAAATTACTTTTAAAGTAAAACACATGATGATTTCTAACATCAAAGGTAACTTTACCAATTTCACTGCTGAAATTGACGCTGAAGATGATACCTTCAAAAATGCAAAAACGACAGCAACCATTCAGGTGGCTTCTATCTCTACGCACAACGCAGACAGAGATAACCATTTGAAATCTGCAGAATTCTTTAATGCTGAAGCAAACCCTACAATTACTTTTGAAACTGATGCGCTTAACGATTCTATTACCGGAAATCTTACCATAAACGGGATTACAAAACCTGTGAATTTAGATGTAGATTTCGGAGGAATCAATGTAGATCCGTGGGGAAATACAAAAGCTGGTTTTTCTTTTGAAGGGAAAATCAACAGAAAAGACTTCGGATTAAACTGGAATGCAGCGCTTGAAGCAGGAGGTGTAATGGTGAGTGAAGATGTGAAAATTGCAGGTGAACTACAGTTTGTAAAGCAAGCATAGTAAATTAAATATAGTTTTCTAAAGATCCGGTGGTTTGCTATAATCATCGGATCTTTGTTTAAAACCACTAATATGAATCTCAACGACCTACAAAACATCAGTTACAATTTTAAGAACACTCAGAAAATGCCAGTTCTTTTTCTTGGGCATGGTTCACCAATGAATGCTATTGAAGAAAATCAGTTTGTACAGGGATTTAGAAATGTAGCGAAAGAAATTCCGAAACCTAATGCTATTTTGTGTATTTCAGCTCACTGGTTTACCGCAGGAACTTTTGTCACTGCGATGGATATGCCGAAAACGATTCATGATTTCGGAGGTTTTCCACAGGCTTTATTTGATGTAGAATATCCTGCTCCCGGAAATCCTGAGCTGGCTAAAGAAACTGCCGAACTTTTAAAACCAATTTTGGTGGAAGAAGATCACAATTGGGGTTTAGATCACGGTGCATGGTCTGTCATTAAGCATATGTATCCTGAAGCAGACATTCCTGTTATTCAGTTGAGTATCGATTATACAAAACCACCGCAGTATCATTTTGATTTAGCTAAAAAACTCAATAAGCTCCGTGAAAAAGGAATTCTGATTATCGGAAGCGGAAATATCATACATAATTTAAGATTGATCGACTGGCGAAATATCAATACCGTCGGAGCCGGTTGGGACTGGGCAATTGAAGCAAGAGAAAAAACCAACCATTGGCTTTTGGATGGCAATTTCCAGAATATTATTGATTATCAACAACAAGGTGTTTCTCTGCAATATGCAGTTCCGACTCCGGATCATTATTTACCTTTAGTTTACACTTTGGCTTTGAAAGATCAATCTGAAGATTTAGTTTTATTTAATGATGAATTGATTGGCGGAAGTCTGAGTATGACGAGTGTGAAAATTGGATAAAATAAAATTTTTGTAACAATCTTTTTTTATCACTATAAATTTAGTAATATTGTTTACCATGAAAAAAACGATATTACTTTTAATTTTATTTTTACCGTTTTATCTCACAATTGCTCAAACAATTAAAGGAACGGTGGTGAATGACATCGAAAAACCTATTCCCAATGTGAATGTTTATCTTGATGGAACCAAGACGGGAACCATTTCTTCAGCAGACGGAAGTTTCACCTTAAATCTTCCGTCAGCAAATAATAATAGCTTGGTTTTTCAGAAAGATGATTACGAAACCTTTACGATCTCTGTATCGGAAGTTTTGAATAAAAAGCTGAAAGTTGTTTTAATTAAAGCAAAAGAAATTGAGGAAGTAAAAATTATTCCTTATACAGAAGCGGCTTACAAAAATTACATTTACTTTTTTCTGGATTCTTTTATCGGAAATGATAAACAAAACGTACGCATAAAAAATCAGCGTTCACTGAAGTTTTCATTTGATAAGGAAAATAAAATCCTAAAGGTGAAAGCTCCTCAAACATTGATTATTGAAAATAAAAATCTGGGTTACACAATTGATTACAATCTCGTGGAATTTGTTGCAGATCTGGAAAACAACACTACACGATTTCTGGGAACAAGCTTTTTTAAAGAGACTAAAAATACCAATAAAGTAAAGCTTAACCGAATGAATGCTTATGATGGGAGTCAGATTCATTTTTTCAGGAGTGTATATGAAAACAAAGTTGCTGACGAAGGTTTTATCGTCAATCAAATAACCAAATTTCCCAACCCAAAATATCCTACAGAAGAAGAACTGCAAAAACTGAAAGATTTTGCAACAGTTTTCAAATCTAAAGGAACTCTGTCTGTTCCGGATGATATTTTAGACATCGGAAACAGAAAACGAAATGAGTCACCCTATAAAATTGCCATCACCAAAACTCAGATTCTTGAAGCAGACTATACCAAAAAAACTGATGGGAAATTATTTTTAGATTATGATCACATGATGCAGATCAATTTTAAAAAATTCTATTATGAATTAAAAAAAGATCAGTTTACAAAAGGTAACATTCCTGTTATTCAGACCTCATTTCTTCATCCTGAAGATAATACTTTTGAAATTTATCCCAATGGAAATACTTCTGATCCAGCTCAATTGATTAATCAGGGAGAATTTGCAAAAGATAAAATCGAGAAATTGTTACCGCTGGATTATAAATTGGGAGATTAGTGGATTTCTTTTTCGAAACAGATACTATTTTCCACACCAACATATTGTCCGTAATTTGGAATTTTCTGGTAACCACATTTTTCATATAGTGCTATTGCTTCGGGTTGTTTTATTCCGGTTTCTAAAACACATTTTTTGTATCCAAGTTCTTTTGCCCAAATTTCCAACTGATTTAAAGTTTCTGAAGCTAAACCTATTTTCCTTTTTTGAGGATCGGTGTACATTCTTTTGACTTCTACACTTTTCTCATCAAATGGTTTTATAGCTCCACAAGCAACGGGAATATCATCCAGATAAGCAACAATACAATGTTTCAGCATATCAATTTTGTTGAATTGATGGTAAAAATCATGTTCGTCGCCGTCACGGATCGATAAATCTGCATCTAAAAATTGTACCAGTTTTCGGAAATCATGATCTGTAGAATCAACTCTTTTGACTGTCATTTTTTATTTTTAAAGCAAATTAAGATAAAATTATAAAACTTTGGATATAGAAATTAAATGAATATAAAAAATGCTCCCGAACAATAATTAAAAAATTCTTTTAATTATCAGTCGGGAGCATTGAAATTTAATCTAATTTACTTACTGTACAGCCTGTAAAACATTAATATTCCCATATCCAAAATCTGAATTTTTTGTAGGATAATATGTTGAAGACTGCCTCATTTTATTTAAAACCTGATCTCTCGTCCAAGAAGGATTTTTTGACCAAACCAAAGCTGCAATTCCTGCTGTAGAAGCTGTTGCAACCGAAGATCCTCCCACATAATCTGTCTGAGAATTATAATAACTCAGCACAGGAATATTATTTCCGGATGCTCTCTCCATCTGATATGTAAAATCAATCTCTGCTCCTGAATGGCAAACATCACATTTCTGGTTGGAAGTATTTTCTTTCACTCCTGTTATTGCTTGTGTTTCCGGCATCCAAGCTGGGAAAATCACTCCGACAAAAGTTGTGAAGCTTGTAGAAGTTCCGCCTGCACAGAATATCAGTTTACCTTTAGAATAAGCGTATTTTACACCATCTTCAATTTTTCCGACTGAAAAAATGTGTCCCATAGACATTGAAATAATTTTTACAGCTGTATTATTCCCCAAAGCTGTAAAAGCTAACTTCACACCTTCCTGCTCGTGATAGCCATCCAAAACTACATTTGAAGCAGCACGATAAGAAACTAAATTAGCGTTGTAAGCCACACCCACAGGTTGTCCCAGATTATTTCTCGGAGCCGCCATTGCGGAAGCCATACTTGTTCCGTGACCACATTTGTCATCTGCACCGTCATAACCTGAACTCCAAGGCCACACAGAATCTACATACACTCCGTTTTTGCTGATAGTTCTTCCAGAAGATAAACCGTTATTAAAACTACCACTTAATAAACCTTGATTGAAAGAAACACCTGAATCAATTAATCCAATGGTAATTCCGGCTCCCGTACTGTAATTCCATGCACTTGTAATATTGTGTTTTGCAAATGACCACGGTGCTTTTGCATTAGGTAAAACTGCTGTATAATCTACTGAACTTAAAGCAGTTGATTCTAATCCGCAACCTGATGAACTGCTCGATTTTGCCGCTGCACCAGTCAATTTATTTTCATTTTCAAAATAACGGTAATCTGCAGGTTCAAAATAACGTATTGACTTTAATTTTCGAAGAGCAATCACTGTTTCCTGTTTTTCTATATAAACATCTATCTGATTCAGATATTCATCCGAAGACAGTAAAACACGGTCTTTTTTACCTTCATATTTTTGAATGACCTCAAGAATCTCATTTTGTAAAGATTCTGAGTCTGAAGATTTGCTTCTGTCGAAATCATCTTTTGAGTTTCCGAAACCTATGGAAGCAATTTTATTTCCCTGAAAAATTCCGCTCCAAAGAAAATGGGATGAAGATTCATTCCACGAAAAACGTCCTTTTGTTTTAATAGTTTCGTTAATTTTTTCATTAATTTGTCTCGCAGAAAGAGGATCGGTTTGCACCATTTCGCTTTCTACTGATGAAGTCTGAAGATCATCATTGTTGCAAGAACTCAAAGCGAATGCTGCAAAGAGTAAGAAGACACATTTTTTCATAGTAATATATTTTTGTTTGGTTTTTTACGAATTTAACATTTTCTAAATGAATTTCACACAATTAATATTATAGATTTAATATTTTTAGCATAATATTATTTTATTCAAACAAAAAAAGCTTCCAGAAAACGGAAGCTAATGTATTGTTGTAAATTGTTATGACTTTGTTAATTCACTACAAATTTTCTTTCATTAATCAATTCAGCGATTGCTAAAATATCTTTTCCTATCAATCGGTCATCTTCCAGTTTATCAACTTTTGTACGAAGAATCGCAAAGTTCTCTTCAACAATTTTAGAACATTTTGCAGGTCTTCGGAATTCTAACCCCTGCGCTGCAAACATTAATTCTACAGCCAGAATATTCACTAAATTACCTAAAACCTGATTGAATTTTCTCCCTGAAATACTTCCCATCGAAACATGATCTTCCTGTCCCAAACTTGTAGGAATAGAATCTGCAGATGCTGGGAAACAAAGTGTTTTATTTTCTGTAACCAAAGCTGCGGAGGTATATTGAGGAATCATAAATCCAGAATTTAAGCCTGAACTTTCCGTTAATAATCTTGGTAAACCATACTTTCCTTCTAGCAATAAATAACTTCTTCTGTCTGAGATATTTCCCAGTTCTGCTGCTGCCAAAGTTGCATAATCTAAAGGCATCGCCATTAACTGACCATGGAAATTTCCTCCGGAGATAGATTCTTCATCACTCAAAACAATCGGATTATCTGTTACAGAATTCAGTTCCGTTTCAGCCATCAATTTCAAATGTTCAAAAGCATTTCTGCTTGCTCCGTGAACCTGCGGAACACATCTCATAGAATAAGGATCTTGTACCCTGTCACAGTATTCGTGAGATTTTAGATTATCTGAATTTTTCAAAAATTTACGCATTCTTGCTGCTACTTTTTTGCTTCCTTCGAAAGGTCTTATATCGTGAAGCTCTTTTTTGAAAGGACTTGCAGAGCCTCGGTACGCTTCAAGACTCATCGCAGCAGTCAAATCTGCCAAATCTAAAAGGTATTCGAATTTTTCTAAACCTTTTATTGCATGAGCCAAAATAAACTGTGTTCCGTTGATTAGTCCTAAACCTTCTTTGGGTCCTAAAACCAGAGGTTCAAGATTGTTTTTTTCTAGAATTTCAGCAGTTTCAAAAATTTCATTTCCCACCCAAACCTGACCAAGACCTAAAAGTGGCAAAACCAGATGTGATAAAGGTGCCAAATCTCCCGAAGCTCCTACAGAACCCTGCTCCGGAACGACAGGAATAATATCTTTCTCAAGCATTACGATAAATCTTTCGATCACCTCAAGAGAAACTCCCGAAAACCCTTTTGACAAAGCATGAACTTTAGTAATCATCATGATTTTAGAAAGCTCTTTATCAATTGGTTTTCCTACACCCACTGCGTGAGAAATAATTAAATTATACTGAAGCTGTGCTGTTTCGTCAGCAGAAATTTTGGTATCACAAAGAGGTCCGAATCCTGTATTAATACCATAAACACAACGATCTGACTCTACAATTTTCTTTACGTTATCCTGAGATTTTAAGATTTGTGCTTTTGCGGCTTCATTTAATTTAGCCTTATTTGGGGCTTTACAGATTTCCAAAACATCATGGAAACTCAAAACATCAACTCCGTATATCATGTTAAAAATTTTGCCTAAAAATACACATTTTGAAGAGAACTGAAAATGCTTATATCTAAAACTAAATTTACTTACTTTTGAAAAGGTCAATCATTTCTGAATAACGATTTGATTCCGTAATTTTGTTGTATGAATCCTTCTTTAGAATTACAGCTAAAAACTTTACCATCAGAACCGGGCGTTTATCGATACTACGATAAAAACGGAAATTTATTGTACGTGGGAAAAGCGAAGCATCTGAAAAAAAGAGTTCTCTCCTATTTTAACAAAAATCTTCTGGGTTACAGAATCAAGATTATGGTAAGTAAAATCCACCGTCTTGAAACAACCATTGTTAACAGTGAATATGATGCGCTTTTACTGGAAAACAACCTAATAAAAGAACATCAGCCTTTCTATAATGTCATGCTAAAAGATGACAAAACGTACCCTTGGATTTGTATTAAAAACGAAGATTTTCCGAGAATTTTTCTTACAAGAACGAAAATAAAAGACGGATCAGAATATTACGGACCGTATGCAAAAGTGCGTCCCGCTAAAATTCTTTTAGATACCATTAAACATATTTATAAGCTTAGAACCTGTAATCTTAATTTAGCTCCTGCTAAAATAGATGACGGAAAATATAAAGTCTGCTTAGAATTTCATATTAAAAACTGCGAAGGACCATGTGAAGGTCTGGAAAGCAAAGAAGAATATGATGAAAAAATCGATGCAATACGCGGAATTATAAAAGGAGATTTCCAGACTGCAAAAAAATATCTGGTTAATCAAATGATGAAGTATGCAGAAAATCTTCAGTTTGAAAATGCACAAATCATCAAAGAGCGTTTGGATATTCTTGAAGATTATCAGGTAAAACACACAGTGGTAAACCCCAACATTGATGATGTAGATGTTTTTGGGATGACAAGTGATGAAACTGCGGCTTATGTTAATTATTTTAAAATAAGAAACGGTAATATCATCCAAAGCTTTACTACAGAAATAAAAAAAATCATCGAAGAAAGTGATGAAGACATTCTAGAAGAAGCTTTAATAGAAATCCGTCAAAAATTTGAATCAAATTCAAAGGAAGTTCTTATTCCTTTTCATTTAACACTGGAAATTCCGAATGTGAAACTGATTGTTCCGAAAGTGGGTGACAAAAAACGCATCGTAGAACTTTCTGAGAAAAATGCCAAAGAATACAGAATCGAAAAGCTGAAACAGGTACAGATTGTAGATCCGGAAAGACATTCTAACAGAATCATGGCAGAAATGCAGAAGCTTTTGAGAATGCCTGTTGAGCCACGTCACATTGAAGGTTTTGACAACTCAAATATTCAGGGAACCAATCCTGTTTCAGCTTGTGTTGTTTTTAAAGACGGAAAACCTAGCAAAGCAGATTACCGGATTTTTCATCCGAAAACGGTTACAGGTCCAGATGATTTTAAAACAATGGAAGAAGTAATTTTCAGACGTTATAAAAGAATGCTGGATGAAGGAGAATCTCTACCACAACTAATACTAATTGACGGTGGAAAAGGACAACTTTCTTCAGCCATTAAAAGTTTAAAATTACTCGGATTATACGGAAAAATAACCATTGTAGGAATTGCCAAAAGATTAGAAGAAATTTTCTTCCCGGAAGATCCAATTCCTTTATATCTTGATAAAAAATCTGAAACTTTAAAGATTTTACAGAGGGTAAGAGATGAAGCACACCGTTTCGGAGTGAGGCATCATAGAACGAGACGATCCAATTCTACTATAAAATCCGAATTGGAAGAAATTCCCGGTGTTGGAGAAAAAACAATTGAAATACTTTTATCTAAATTAAAATCTGTAAAAAGAATCAAAGAAGCCAATCTGGAAACTTTAGAAGAAATCTTAGGCAAAAGCAAAGGAAAAATTGTTTACGATTTTTTTAATAATCTATAAATGATACAAAATAAAAATCAGCTCAAAATTTGAGCTGATTTTCTTATATTTTTGTTTGCTTAAAATTTATACACCTCCCATCACATACATATTTTCCATCGTAGGAGCTTCGCTTCCCCCTTTTTTCTCAAGAGTAATCGCAAAAGCCTGTGCTTTGGTAATGTTTGCCAACGCAATTTTCATGTCCTTATCTTCAGAATACATTCCTGCGCTTACAGGTTTACCATCTTCAATTGCCCACAACTGATATTGCATCCCTTCCGGTGCTTTTGGTAAATTGTTTACGCTAAGATAAACATCTTTAGAATTTGCATCCCACAAAACAGTTGCTTTAGCTTCAGGGTGTTTTTCAACACCTGCCAAAACAATTTTTTTCATATCAGGATTAGCCACCACATCTAATTTCTGCTGTATATTCTGCATTGCGAGATTTTTAGATTGGTTTTCATTTTTCATGTTTGCCATTTCCTCTTTCAGTTCAGACTGACTGCTCATCCAATAAAGATTGGCACCTGTACTTACCAAAAAGAGTAAAGAAGCTGCAATTGCAAAGTTTTTCCAATTTCCTTTTTTCTCAGACTTAGTTTCCCGAATTTCAGTTTTTAATGGGCTTTGCTGAACATTTGTTTGTATAGGAATGATTGGTTTTTCAACTGGTAATTCAACTTTTTCCTGTTGTTGAATTCTATCCCAAATTTTAGATTTTAAATCATTGGGTGGTGTCACCGCCTGCGCCGTTGCAAGCATCTCAAAAGTTTTCTGTGCTTCCTCAAAAGCTTCTCTTACTTCAGTATTATTCTTCATTACACACTCCAGAATACCTGCTTCCTCGGGAGAAGCATGACCTAGAATGTAAGATTCTAGAATTCCGGATGATATGTATTCTTTACTATTCAATTTTATTGATAATCTTTTAATAAATCTTTTAATTTCATCAATGCATTTCGCATTTTCGTTTTCACAGTACCCAAAGGCATATTCAGCTTTTCTGATATCTCACTCTGCGTATATCCTTGATAATAGGCAAGATCTATAAGCTCTTGCTTATCAGATTCTAAAGTTCCAAGCACATTGCTGAAACCAATAAAATCTGAATTATTAGTCGTAGAAAGTTCCGCATTATTATATACGAAATCAGGTAGTGATTGGTTTTTTAACTCGTTCTGAAAACTTTTAGATTTTAAATAATCTATTGCTGTGTTTCTGGCAATATTGATCATCCATGTGTAAAATCTTCCTTTTGCAGTATCGTACTGGTGAATAGAATTCCAGATTTTCATAAAAACATCCTGAATAATTTCTTCAGTATATTCTTTTGACTGTACAATCCGAAGAATCACCCCATATAATGCACCAGAATAATGGTCATATAAGTGGTGAAAACCTGATTCGCTCTTTTCTCTGAGCAAAGCAATAAGTTCGTCTTCCGAATAGTTTGTTTTAATATTGATTATTTTACAATTCAAATTTAATGAAATAAAACCAATGAAAGAAAAAATCTTTCAAAAAATTTATCTCGTATATGTATTAAAACAATTAGTAAAATTTTATTATAATGAAAAATACAATCACTCAATTTTTTTCTGCTCTATTGATGGTTTTCATATTTGGAAATGCTGCAGCACAATCAGGAAATTTTAAGGCAAAAAACCCTTATTACTCCAGAACTGCAACAACTCCTTTGAAAGTAAGCAATACTGAATGGAAAAAAATTCTTAAACCACAACTTTATCAGGTAGCACGAGAAGGCGCAACTGAAATGGCATTTACTGGGAAATATTATGAATATGATGTGAAAGGCACTTATTATTGTGCAGTTTGCGGTAACCCATTATTTCTTTCCACTTCAAAATTTGCAACAACATGCGGATGGCCTTCTTTCTATGAACCTTTAAGAAAAGACGGGGTAAAATATAAAAAAGACAATTCGCACAATATGGAGCGTACAGAGGTTCTGTGCGGAAGATGCGATTCTCATTTGGGACACATTTTCGATGACGGACCTAAACCAACAGGGAAAAGATTTTGTATGAACTCGGTTTCTCTGGAATTTGAGCCTAGCAAAAAAGTAAAGAAATAAAATTAAAGCACTGATTTACAGAAAACTAAAATAAAATTTTAAAAAAATTAAATCTAAAATCATCTTACTGTCGTAGATGAGAGTAAGAACAAAAATTCAGAACAATTCAAATAATAATAATTTAAAAGTTAAAAAAAATGTACACGAGATCAAAATTAGCAGTAGTAGGAATGATCGCTTTATCATTCGCATTCAGTGGAAATGTAGCTGCACAGAAAATGAAAGAGAAAACGGTAATGGTTGGCGGAGCGCCAATGTACCCTTCTAAAAACATTGTAGAAAATGCAGTAAATTCTAAAGATCACACAACATTGGTTGCAGCAGTAAAAGCAGCCGGTTTGGTAGAAACTTTACAAAGTGCAGGACCTTTCACTGTATTTGCTCCTACTGATGCAGCTTTTGCAAAATTACCTGCAGGAACAGTAGAAACGCTGGTAAAACCTGAGAACAAGGAAATGCTTACCAAGATTTTAACATACCACGTTCTACCGGGAAAATATAGTGCTAAACAAGTGATGGCAGCTGTAAAAGCAGGAAATGGAAAAGCAATGATGAAAACTGTAGCAGGAGAAGAATTAACTTTCTGGATGAAGGGTAAAGATCTATATGTAACAGACGCAAAAGGGAACAAAGCAAAAGTAACAATAGCAGATGTAAATCAGTCTAATGGTGTAATACATGTAATAGATACTGTTCTATTACCATAGTTTTAGTTTTTTATGGTTTATTTTAAGGAAGCCTTATCTGGAGACAGATAAGGCTTTATTATTTACTTTAAAATAAAAACTTCTTTCGTGTAGTCTTCATTGCCTTTTGGCATTTCAATCACGATATTTCCGTTTTCGTAATATCCGAAAGTTGATTCTCCGGATTTCAATTTTACTTTAAAAGTATCTCTTTTAGTCGTCGCTTTAAAAGTCGCGAATGGTACAGAACTGTTATTTTCTACCAAAATAAACTGACTGTCATCAATCTGTACTTTCTGTAAACTTATTTTCCCGTTGGTATATTTTCCTGTCTGATTAGATGAACTATTCTCTACAGTTTGGTTGGAAACTTCTTTTGCAGGTTCTGAAGTACTCATTTCCTCAACAATTGTTTCTGTCTGAATTTCCTTCGGGCTCGAAACCGGTACAGTCACTAAAGCCTGCTTTAAAGCATCTTGAAAGCCTTCCACAAACTCCTTTATTGGTGTACTTGCTTTCTGACTTAGTACAACTTTACCATTACAGTCTTTAAATTCTAAAATAATTTTATTTCTTAAGAATCCGCTGTCATTGATGACATCTGCATTCAAAACACTGCACGGATTTGAATTGGCTTCTGCCGTCCATTGATTTCTGCTTCCCGCAACTACTGTATACTTCTTTTGCTTCAGCGTATTGGTTAGTAAAACATCAAGTTTATACTGATCATTTTTAAATCCGGTAAATTTCTCCGGCAGTGCAACATATTTATAATCGGAAACTTTTTGTGCGTAAGAAAACGTAAAACAAATTGCTGCGATAATAGTTGAAAGTTTCTTCATTTTTATTATTTTTTAATCATTTCTAAATTCTCCCATATCAAGCTTCAAAGAGAAAAAGTTGGAGAAGAAATTTGATCCACCTATTCCTGAATTACTAATCGCATAATCAAGCGTTAAACCTCTGTATCTGATTCCCAAACCTGCGCTTGGCTGAAAAGAAACTTTTCTGCTCAGATCTTCAATATCTGTAATCGACTGGAATCTGTTGACTCCCAATCTCACAAAAATCATTTTTTGATACCCTATTTCAGCTCCTGCATACGGAGTAATACTCGCAAAATCTGTTGAAAGAAGTGCTGCAGTTTTAGCAAAATCTACATTAATTCCCGCTTCAGGTAAAATATAAACACTGCTGTTGATTTCGAATAGTTTACTTGCACCTGCATTTAGCTTTGGCATCGTAAGTTCCATTTTATCGGTTGGTGCAGGGTTGAATTCTTCTCCGTTTACAACGGTAGATAATTCGTTTTGATTAATACTCCAAAAATTAACCGTAGTTGTTGCATCACGAAGTATTCCTCCGAATTTCCAGCCGTTATCTGCTTTATAAATTGCTCCAACATCAAAACCAAAGCCATAACCGCTGGCAAATTTGCCAACATTTCTGTAAACAATTTTTGCGTTGATACCTACATCCAGTTTAGGATTTCCTCCTGGATTGAACGCATAAGAAATAATTCCTGCATAATCTGATTGTGAAAACTTGGTGATTTTATCATAATCAATATTTCCTTCGGTATCAATTAATTGCGTTGTATTTAAAATATTATCTACTCCCAATCTCACGATTGAAACTCCGAAAACACCTTCTTCCAAAACTTTTGCATAAGCCAGATAATCATATTTAGCAATCGATTCAAAATATTCTGCGTGCATTGCTGCTCCTTGCCAGTCTTTTTTAATGCCATTCAAACCTGCGGGATTCCACATCGGTGAATACACATCATCCTGATTAGAAATTACAGCTCCACCCATCGCCAAACCTCTTGCTCCGGCGCCAATATTTAAAAATTCGTTGGAATATTTTCTGATAATCTGAGATTGTGAAATCCCGAATAAAAGGGAAAATAAAAATAAAAGATATTTTTTCATCATGCAAATTGATGCTTAGTTAATTGTTTTTTGTTTTCTAGTCTTTATCAGTGCATTCGCTACGATTGCCAAAATCATTACAAGAGATGCTACATAAAATATCGGATTCATATGTTCTGATTCTCCAAAGATAAAAAAAGCTAGTATAATTCCGTAGACTGGTTCCAAATTTACTGTTAAAATTAATGTAAAAGGCGAAATATACTTCATCAGCTTTACCGATTCCAACATTGGATATGCAGTGAATACGCCTGCCAACAAGCATATTAACGCCAAATCTCTGTAATTTATTTCATTTATTTGGAAAATTTGTCCGGATAATAAATAGAATACAGCTAAAATAAACCATCCGCTAAAGATTTCGTAAAAAATAATGTTTCCTGGGCTTGTTTTACCAAACAATTTACCATTGAATACAGAAAAAATAGTTCCAAAAACTGCACATAGAATACCAAAGAAAATACCTTCTTTATATTGAAATTCTGTTTTAAAAATAAGGAGAATACATGCTACAATAACGATTCCCATTACCACTTCGGAAACATCTATTTTTCTTTTAAACACTAAAGGTTCTAAAATCGCTGCAAATAAAGTTGAAAGAGACAAACAACTCAATGCAATAGAAACATTAGAAACTTTTATGGAATAAAAAAAGCAAAGCCAGTGTAAAGCCATAAAAAAGCCAATTGCAGAAAGCTGAAAAAAGAGTTTTTTAGAAACTTTAATGCTTTCCTTTTTAATGATTCTTATAAAAACAAACAGGAAAATAGCAGCAAAAAGCATTCTGTAAAACACCAGAATCTGCGCATTAGCAGTAATCATTTTTCCCAAAATTGCAGTAAATCCCCACAAAAAAACTATCAAATGCAATCTGAAAAGAGCTAATTTTTGCATGCTTATATTTAATCAAATGTTTAACGCGCAAATCTACGAATAGGTTTCGTTAAAATATTGATATTTAACACTAAAAAACATAATCATCAGGTTTTTGATTTTTTAAATCAAAAATCAAAAAAAACCCTGAAAGTCTGTTCAACTTTCAGGGCCTTCAAATAATAAACTATTAAAAAAATAAACTAGGAACAGAGGATTTATGACGGAGTAATCAGCTCCTTTCCTCTCATGTAAAATTATAAAAAAAACAAACATAAAAAAACTTATCTATGTTAAATATTTCATAATTTTATGATTTTCAATGCGTTGAATCATAAAAAAATATGAATTTATATTTTTTATAAAAGTAGTATCTTAGGCAAATTAAAATAGAAATTTCATGGATATCGAATTCAACAAACGAGAAGACCAAAACAAATTAAAATTATCTGAAATAAATCGTTTACTTTCTGAAATAAAAAAAGGAGGAGGAGAAAAAAGACTTCAAAAACTTCGTGACGAAGGAAAAATGACCGCAAGAGAAAGAATTGAATATCTTCTTGATAAAGATTCAGATTCTATTGAAATTGGTGCTTTTGCAGGTTATGAGATGTATGAAGAACATGGTGGATGTCCGAGTGGAGGCGTTGTTGTGGTAATGGGATATGTATCCGGAAAACAATGTCTTATAGTTGCAAATGATGCTTCAGTAAAAGCAGGAGCATGGTTTCCTATCACAGGAAAGAAAAACCTGAGAGCTCAGGAAATTGCTATGGAAAACAAACTTCCTATTATTTATCTTGTTGATTCTGCAGGAGTTTACCTTCCTATGCAGGACGAAATTTTCCCTGATAAAGAGCATTTCGGCAGAATTTTCAGAAATAATGCAAAAATGAGTGCAATGGGAATCATTCAGATTTCTGCGGTAATGGGAAGTTGTGTTGCAGGTGGTGCTTATTTGCCAATCATGAGCGATGAAGCGATGATTGTTGATAAAACTGGTTCTATATTTCTTGCAGGAAGTTATTTGGTGAAAGCTGCCATTGGAGAAAGCATTGATAACGAAACTTTGGGTGGTGCTACAACACACTGTGCAATCTCTGGAGTGACTGATTATAAAGCAAAAGACGACCAGGATGCTTTAAATAGAATAAAAAATATCATGAAATCTATCGGAAGCTATGAAAAAGCTGGTTTCGACAGAATTGAAAGTTTTCCTCCAAAAGAAAATATAGAAAATATTTTTGGTATCATGCCAGTTTCTCGTGCCGATCAGTACGATACTTTAGAAATCATTAAATGTCTTGTTGATAATTCTGAATTTGAAGAATATAAAGCAGATTACGGTAAAAGCATTATTTGCGCAACAGCAAGAGTTGACGGTTGGTCTGTAGGAATAGTTGCCAACCAAAGAAAACTGGTAAAAAGTGGCAAGGGCGAAATGCAGTTTGGGGGTGTTATTTATTCTGATTCAGCTGACAAAGCTACAAGATTTATCGCCAATTGTAATCAAAGAAAAATTCCGTTAATTTTCTTACAGGATGTAACGGGTTTCATGGTAGGATCAAAATCTGAACATGGCGGAATCATTAAAGATGGAGCAAAAATGGTGAATGCAGTTGCAAATTCTGTAGTTCCGAAATTTACCATCATTACAGGCAATTCTTACGGAGCAGGAAACTACGCAATGTGCGGAAAAGCATACGATCCGAGACTTATTGTAGCGTGGCCATGGGCAGATCTTGCAGTAATGGGCGGTTCTCAGGCTGCGAAAGTTTTGGCACAAATACAGGAGTCTACTCTAAAAAAGCAAGGAAAAGAAATTACCGAAGAAGCTCACAAAGAAATATTAGATTCTATCTCTAAAAAATATCTAAAACAAACTGAAGCAACTTATGCTGCATCAAGATTATGGACAGATGCCATCATTAATCCTATAGATACCAGAAAATGGATTTCTATGGGAATCGAAGCAGCAGATCATGCTCCTATCACAGAAAAATTTAATCTTGGCGTTATACAAGTCTGATTAAATCTTATAAATCAACACGAAGCCTCACTTTTCTGAAGTGGGGCTTTTTATATTATGTTAAATAGTTTTAAACAATTATAAACTCTCTTAAAGACATACTATAGAGGTAAGATTCTTGTTATAATAATATACGAAACTAATAAGCACTCCAATCTCTTTTTAATTACTAATCTCAAAAGGAAACCTATGAAAAGATATTTTGCAGTATTTATTGCTCTATATACCGTTGCTTTATTATACATGATGTTTTATGCCTCAGGAAGAGAACCATCAGAAATTTCTTACATACAGCATAAACCATTCATCACTATACAGCATTTTTTTAACGACAATAATATTGATAATCAAGCTTTTATTGTAAATATATTTGGAAACATATTTTTATTTAGCCCTTTTGGCTGGTTAGGAATAATTATCAGAAAATTTAATCGTATTGTACCTATAACCTTGTTTTTCTTGTTCGCAATAAGTACAATAGAGTCTATACAATATTTTACTGGACGGGGCGTCGCTGATGTTGACGATGTCTTTTTAAATACGTTAGGAATGCTGATTGGTTTCTTCTTATTCAAGTATGCAACTTGGAAAAACATTGCCAACATAAAATTATATTTAGATTTGTACGACGAAAAAATAAGAGTTCCAAAAGCTGTGTAATTTTTCAAATGATTACATTTCTAATGAACTTGTTAGCTTGTTATTTTTTTGAATTTTATTAGGGTTCCAGTACTCGCTTGTGTTAACTTTTTCTTTAGATCTCAGTTCCTTACAAAATAGTTCAAACATTCCGCTTAATCTTGGCTGGAAAAGCATTACATACAATCAAGTCTTGTCAAATTTACCTTATCTATATTTAAAATATTTATAAGAGGTATCAATAAATATGTTGATTGGCAAAAACTAAACGTTTTACAACTTTTACAAACTGAATATACATTATGTAAACTTATTATAGTTTTAAATAATACCATGAATTTTTTG